>Ga0129314_1000340_pt1 | contig 52797 bp, 86 predicted proteins | sample O1111metagenome_FD_94431 | JGI IMG/M metagenome (GOLD analysis project Ga0129314, IMG submission 94431) | Orangutan individual fecal microbial communities from fecal samples from Wisconsin, USA - O1111 metagenome | ecosystem: Host-associated > Mammals > Digestive system > Large intestine > Fecal... | reverse complement strand
TGCAGGAAAAATTTGACCAGAATATGCGGGAGTACCAGTCGGAACTGCTATGTCTCACGCCGTCGCAGCTCATCGACCGGGCGGAGGAGATCGCCGCCGCAAAGGTGGTCTGCGAGACCTTCCGTGTCTTTGGCGACCGGTACCAGCAGGAGGAATTGGAGCGTCTGCTGCAGGTTGAAAACCCGCTGGAGATGATGCGGGATCAATGGTTGTCAGAGCAGGATGTAGACATCCATCAGGAGATGGGGCACACCCTGTGGAACCTGGTAACAGAACTGGAGACCGATCTTGACGCGTCCATCAACCGGGCCTGTGAGGAGACGGACAGCGGGATCGCATTGATGTGAGGGCAAACGCATCGGGGAGGTGATTGGATATTAACAGAAGGGGTTTGATAATTATGATATCCATGAAAAATCGCGGTCCCGATGAAAATCTCGCGCTTTCAAAAATGCCGTTTTACTTCCGACACCGAAACGCAGCATGGAATACATATGTGAGACTTGGAGAGGTTATCAGGTCTGTAAACCCGTATTTTGGGACTGAGGAAAAGCAATGCTCCGGGCATATCTGCCGGGTTTTGTGCCCCAATAAAACCTATGGCGAGGCTCTTGTTATCCGGGACGACGGCACTGTATGGAAGATTTGGCTTTCCAATTTTGAAAACTGGAATCTAATCGCAGTACAAGTTGATATGTGAGGTGAATAGAATGGGTAATTGTCCTGTAAAAGAGTACGTGGTTTACCGAAATCCACATGGTCAGATCCTCATTGATTGGAATGAAACCCTGTGGGAATTCGGATATCCCTCATCTCCAAAGAGCGCCTGTGTAGAATTGGAACGAGGGATGTGTGAGGGCGGTCCTAATTTAATTGTGGTGGCCGGTATGATGAGAAAAAAGTACAGGGAGGGACAGGGATGAAGATTACGCACGAAGATGGTCTCTGGGTTATTGAATCAACGTCAGGCAAAACATTTCTCACCGAGCGTGAGGCTTATGAACTTTCCGGAGAGGTATTCCGGGAAGTGCTCTGGGGAGAGGTAGAAATGCGATGGGATGAAGATTCACATTGGTCTGACATTCTCGCTGCAAAAGGCGAGATTATTGAAGTTTTAACGGATTATATTGATAACTGTGTAGATGGAGATACAGTGTTTGAAGCCGTGGAGCGGTTCGTAAATTTTGATAATGAATAGTAAATCAAATGGTTCCGGCCTTGTGCCGGGTAAGGACTGGTCATCCTTATCCGCTCCTTTCGGCGGGTACAGCAGCAATGCTGTGCCCGGCAGAGGGCCGGAGCGCAGAATGATATATGGAGGACGAAAATGCTAAAAGGTTATATGCCATCTGAATATCGGGTTGAGACAACCTACGAGTTGACTTTCGATGACGGTTGCGGAAATGGATTTGGATTTCCCTGCGATAAAGACGGGAACCTTTTGGAAGGTGAGGAACAGAATCCGGCAGCCCATGAGAATTATCACTATTGTATGGAGCACCCAGAGCGGTTTGTTAGGTTCAATAAAGTAGTCCCACAAAAGTTTAGGGTGCGTGACAATGCTCATGGGATATGTTCCTGCGGAGCAGAAGTTGAGCTTTATAATCAATACCTTGGTGCATGTGAATGCCCGAAATGTGGACAGTGGTATAACCTGTTCGGCCAGGAAATTACGAATCCGGAATATTGGGAGGACGAGCCGTTATAAGGGAGGTTTTGACAGATGGAATTATATGAACTAACTCTGGATCAGCTTGAAGAGCTGCGCGATGCCCTTTACTGGCAATGGCTTGACGAAGGCAAAATCTATGCAGACCATGAGGTAACAGATCAAGAAGTATATGATGAGTTCAGCGGTGTTTCATTTGTAAATGACGATTTCTTCTGCACTGCGGGGAAGGAGGAAGATTGTTGATTTCATATATGAAAAGCTATGATGCGTGGGAAAGCGATCCAGACGGGGTTTGTTATATCCCTGAAAACAACGGGGGAGATCCGGATGACTGCTATACCAAAAATGACTTTATTGATCTGTGTGACGGCGATGAAATCAAGGCCGAAATCGTTTTTGCTCTGTGTTCGTGGGAGCATCCGGAATGTATTTTAGATCAGTGGGACGAAGAAGATGAAGATGCTTTACTTGAATTGAAGGAGAGGTATGATGAACACCAATAAAAGTAAAATGCAAATTGCTGTGGAAGATTTTCTGGAACAGAGGATGTATTCGTTCCAGAAGCAGCCGGATGGTACATATATTGAAGAAATCTATGCGGACTACCGAGATGAGATGTCAGTGAAGAGCGCCGGAGAAATCCTGAGAGACGCAGATACTGAAGCCGCCTTTTATGATTACATTGACGAATGCTATCTTTATACGATTTCTGACATGGAAGGCGAGCTGGAATCTGATGCAAGAGAAGCGTTTACCGGTGATGACGGACCGTTCCCGGAAGGATTTACAGATGAAGAAGACGAGGAACTTATTGATCTTCTGCGTGAGTATGTAGTGTTTCAGCCTCCGTATGATCATTATCTGAAGCAGGAATTCTGCGTTAATATCATGATTGATACGGGAGACGGAAACTATGATTTTACCCTGAACGCTCACTATCCCTGCTATTATGGCGGGGACGCAGGAGATCCGATTGATGAAAAGGCCGGGATTGTGTGGCTCGCAGAGACGCAGGGATATACGGAGGAGCAACTCCGTAAGGCTCTTGATGAAGGCGATATGGCAAATCCAAAAGGCTTTTTGCAGAGTATGCGGGTAGAGATGGCAAACATGGCGTCTCATATGCAGGTGGTTACTTTCCTTGTCAAAATGGATTTTGAAACGCTGATGCGCCTGAACCGGCTGATTAAGCTTCAGGACCGCAACGGCCGCAATTATGATGCCAGTAAGAATCCAGAATGCGGTGATATTATTCTGGGAAAAGAAACGATGTGCGGTTTATATGATTATTGGAGCGGCGGCGGGAGCGTTCTTGAAGTGGAACTTGAAAAGGATGTGAGGGTTCCGATCAAGTATATTTATTCCGCATTGCCGGACGGCGCCGGCCCCGGATACAGCATTGAGAATGTTTACGGCATGTGCGGCAGTGCATGGAGGGATACGGTAAAGGAAATTTGTGAACTGAAAGATGAGGTGGCATAGATGCCGTATCAAACGGTAACGAGCCCCTGTTATTCCTGCCGATCAGAGAGCTGCAAAGACTGCATCCACAAGGTTTATGCTTCAGGCAGGACTTTCAGCGATGCGGAGGTCGAAAACCTGTGGCGTGAAAACGTCGATATCGCATGGGATGAAGACGAAGATGGCGATCTGGTCTTGGGTCAGCCCTGGAGGGGTTTCCCTGTTGGGGAATTTACACAGGACGACTGGTTTTATTGGATTGATGCTCGTCATTCCAAAGGGGTTGGCTGGGTATATGAAAATATCAGCCCTTATGATTTTGAAATTGGAGGATAACAATGGTTAAAACAAATGACAGAGCCGAGTTTATCGGACAGATTATTGATATCTTTGAGGATTTTCTGGAGGAAAAGGGGATTGAAATTCCCAACGACGACAGGGAAGACGAGAACGATGCCATTATTTACGGATTGGATTACGGAGAGCTGCAGACAAATCTGGAATCCATGATGACTGCGTGGGGCGTATTGGAGGAGATGTGAGATGGAAGGTTCTAAGGACTATAGATTCTTCAAATGTAAGGCATACTTGATCCGGGAAGAGGATTTTACCGAGGTAATGCAGGAGCTTCTGGATGATTCCACTCTTGAAATTGAGCACGATTATCCCGTTTTGTCGATGTATAGCAGCGGTTCAGATACCGGTTATGATGAGGATGAAATCATAGAACGGATCGGTTTGCATCTTGATGAAAACATTGTAAACTACTGCTATTTGAGGAGTTTAGGACAAATTTACTTTGTCTGTGAAGGAGCGTAACGACATGGGCAAGCAGAAAGTTTTTACGGTTCGGGCAGAGATCGCAGCAAATCTGACCATTGAAAATATCGATGATATCATGGCTTCTGCTCTCGAAGGGGGAATTAACTATTGGTGCTCTGAAGCAGAGGTAGTCGAAGAAAAGCGATGCGCCGATTGGGGTCATGAGCAAATCGCCAGAGGAGGCGCCCTTATTCTCCATGATGCGGAAGGCGATGATAAATGGGAACTGAATCTGGAGAAATTCCTGAACGGTTTCAAGCTCTGGCTGGAAAACGGAGGCGATCAGTACAGTGCGGTGGAGAATGGAGAGGTGGACTGCTGCAAAATCGACGGCGGATGTGCAGATGAGATCGTCCAGTACGCAATTTTTGGAGAGGTGGTGTACGGATAATGGGCTCAGAAACTATCACAGATATTCTTCTGGATGAAGCCTGCCGCCAGTGGTGCGACGGGATTGAAGATGCGCCAGAACGGCTTTCAGGGAAAGGATTTTCTGATTTCTTCCGGCAGATTGTTGCGGATAAGCGGGAGGAATACGATAAAGAAATTGCATCCCAGCTTAAAAATCAGAGTAAGTCATGATTTGGCGTTGGCCCGCTGAATCAGATGAAATCCATCCACATCGAAATGTGCGGGTATTTTTGCGCCATTTTTCAAAAAGAAACGGGGAGAAGTTAAATGCTTAATACACACGGGTACAAAATGCTGGGACTCAAAAGAGCTGCGGAAGAAACGAAATCGCTTCAGGGATATTATTTTGGCCAGTATATTCAGATTAGCTACAATTACAGTACTGGGGAGGTGTTTACAGATTACCACGTCAGCTTAGGACTTAATTCATGGACACAGTATTTTGATCCTGCCGTCATTATGGTTTGCTTTACCAGCAAGCCGATGACGATGCAGGAAATTGCGGATAATATTGCAGATAAGGTTGGTATGTGTTGTGCTGATCGTCAAGATCAAACATCAAAAGAAGAAACTTATATAGACCTGTTAGATAGGTTAAGGGAATCGTTGGAAACTGACCGGATCCCCTCTGCAGACAGAGAAAAGATTGATTCTTTGCTTGATAATTTATGTATTATTTTGGAAAAATACAGCGGATGAATGTCGAAAAAAGGAGATAACAGATGACAAATCAGGAAATTATTGATGTTCTTTATCGTGACGGATATCATGCTGCCGCCCGACTTTTAGAGCAGTATGCATCTGATAAGGTTTACGTGATTCTTCACCGCTGGAAAGATGAAGACGCCTACGGATATGAGCTGTCCTACGCTTACCGGAACAAAGAAGACGCCATTAGAAAAATGCACGAACTGGCGGAAACGGGAAAGCGGCAGATAAAAGCGGAATACGATATGAAATTTCATCCCGACCTTTGCGAGGAGTGCGACGAACTGGTTACATTTGGCTGGTACGGACGTCCGCTTGCCGGTGACTATTCGTGGTCGTGGAGCGTTGAAGAGCTGGAGGTGAAGGGATAATGGAATCGATTGTTGCAACCCCGATTGGAGATATTGTTATCAAAGCGTCGTTTGACGTGTCACACCCCGGCATCTATATCGATCTGCGCCGGCGGGATCTGGACGACGATGCGCCTCTTGCGCTGATTGAATACTGCGATGACGAAGGGGACTGTCCGGGTCCGCAGATTATCACAAGGGTGTGGGGAAATGTCAGTTTTGAGGATTACACAGACCGGATTGTGCATTGTGGCTTTGATGAGTTCTTTCAAAATGAGGTTTGATTTTATGTCAAAGCTGTATTTGAGCATGATAAAGTCCAATTGTTAGGTAAAACGGAGGATGATGTAGTATGAAATTGGAAGAGAAACAGGAGATTGCGGCAACCGCGCGAAAGTTAATTCGTCTGTTGATGTCTTGTGACGACGACGACTTTGTTGATCTTGTTGTGTGCTGTGTTCAGGATGCCGATACGACGCCAATAGAGCCGGAATATCTATAAGAGGTTAATTTTATGAGACAAAAAAACATAAAAATGCAAATTGTATTAAGATTCCCATTTGATCATCCAGATGAAAACGGTGTTGTTTATTCAAAACAGGCGGTCGAGCAGGCAATTTCCTCTTTGCACGGTAAGCTTCCTGTATTATATCGAGATAATGGTATGTATTTAGATGGAGCTGTAATTGGTTGCACGTCTGGTAACACGCCATCTGCTTTATGGAACGAAGATTACCAGATTTGCGAAGTGTTTTTTGATGCCAATATTTATTATGGCGGAATAGAGTGTCTTGTGAAAGACATGGAAAATGGAATAGTTACCAGTTTTGAAATCACATCACTAGGGATATCGAAATAGGTATAAAGCTTTTAGGAGGGATATTCATGCAAAGCACCGCTTTGGCTTTGCCGATAACGGAAAGTCCGCCGGAAATCCGGAGAAAAAAGCTCGTATATCCTTGGGAAGACGCCTTTGAAGCCGCTGAGGCGATGAAGGAAATCCAAAAAGGAGTAATGGCCTTCCGAAGCCTTTCGGATATTGATAAGGTGGTCTCCTATCTGCTGTCCACAGGCAATATGCGCAACGTCTGCCTCTTTGTAATGGGCTGCAATTTCGGGTTCCGTATCTCAGATCTGATGGAATTTACATGGCAGCGCGTATTGAACCACGATGGAAGCGTAAAGAAATCCACCTATAAAATTGAGAGAAAGAATCAGCACTCCCGTACCGTACATATCAATGATGCGGCAGGAACGGCGATTGGTCTTTACTATCAGAGCTTTTCAGAGCCTCCTGATCCGGAATGCGCCATGTTTTCCAGTCAGGGGAAGCGGAAGCGAAATTGCGTCCGCTCCGCAGAGGATGACGATGGAGTAATTCATATGTGGACTGAGACGCAGCTAACGAAACAGATGGCTGCCAAGATCATCCGGGAGGCCGCAGACGCGGCGGGAGTTGTGCAGGAAGGGGACCGCTATTCTACTCACAGCCTGCGTAAAACCTGCTTTACAGCGGCGGCGGGTTTGTATGAGGGGATCGAATTTCCCCATGATCCAACGAGCAACGCCCTGCGCTTTGCATTTGTCCAGAGCCTTGCGGGGCACAAAAATATGTCCACAACCATGAGATATTTGAACTTTGATGCGATTTTTACCGAAGAAACCTATATGGCGCTCAATCTGGGATTAACGCCGCTCCGAAAGTACGAGAAGCGCAATTCAAATATGGCATAACAGGAAGGAGGGCCGGAACTTTCAGAATCCTCTGATAAAGCCGGCTGTATCAACTAATACCGGCTGAGGAGGTTCAGTGAAAAAAGGAGATATTTACTACGCGGATCTCAGCCCCGTTGTCGGATCGGAGCAGGGCGGAAACCGCCCGGTTCTGATCGTTCAAAACGACGTGGGCAACCGCTACAGCCCTACGGTGATCGTAGCGGCCATTACAAGTCAAATGGGAAAGGCGAGTCTGCCTACCCATATCGGAATTTCCATGCAGGAATCCGGTTTGCCTAAAAGCTCTGTCGCTCTTCTTGAACAGATCCGCACCATCGATAAGAGCAGATTGAAGCAGTATGTGGGCAGGATCAGCAAGAGTGAAATGGCAATGGTGGACAAAGCGATTCAGGTCAGCTTTGGAATTCGAATTTAGAAGGGAGTTTATCTATGGCATTATTGGTAGCACTGGGAGTGATCGGGATCTTTGCGATGGCGCTCTACATCGGAGCGGCGGGGCTATTTGGCCCGATTGGAGGGCTTCTCATCGTAATACTGGTCATCGTGGAAGCCTGTAAAGAAACGCCGGAGCAGAAGATGGTCCGGGAAGCAATTGAGCGGAGCAACGAGAAGCTTTATGGGAGGAAGCACCTGTAAATGACAAGCAAAGACGTGCTGGGTTTTATTTCGAGATTTACAAGGTGCGGAGAGTATCCGCAGGTAATTGAAGCTTTTACCTGCGGGTGCTGCTACTGGTTTGCAAAGATTCTGCATCTGCGGTTCCCGGTATCCGAGATTGTATATGAGCCGGTGGCGAACCACTTTGCGGCAAAAATTAACGGCCGCGTTTACGATATCACCGGAGACGTCACAGATCAGGGGCAGTGGGAGCTGTGGAGCGAGTACGAATTGGGATCCAGCTTTCGTGAAGGGATTGTAAAAGAGTGTATTATGTTTTGCAGATAGGGGGGATTAGAATAGATCAGGTCAATCTGTATAATGCAAACCGGCGTCCGGGAATGGCAAAGCAGTTTATTATCTCTGAGGTAAACCGTCCGTACTACGAGATGTTCCTGAAAAGGTTTCCGGAGGCGAGCAGGCGTACCTATAAGGTGAATGTGGGACAGTTTCTGGAGGCGTTGGGCCCTTCGGACTTTGCTAAAATCCCGCCGTCTAAAATCAAAATGTACGTTCGGGGAAAGATCCCCGGCCAGAGGCGCTGTGCGGAATCGCATCTTAGGTCAATGATGATGTTCATCGTGCAGAACGACATCGGCGGCGCCGCAAATAAAGTGAAGAAAGAAACGCTGATCTGGCTGCTGGAAAAGCGGACGGGCGGGGAATAGGAGAGAAAAGAGTATGACAAATGCCAGGAGAAAGATGCTATCAGACTGCATTGGCCGGTTGGAGGATACGAAAGAACGAATTGAATCCATTCTTGAGGCAGAAACAGATGTGTTAGAAAACATTCCTGAGAATCTTCAGGGAACAGAACGATATGAAGTCAGCGAAAACGCCTGCGCCAGCATGGAAGAGGCAATCGGCTCAATCGATGAGGCAATAGAGTCCCTGCAAAATATTGACGGGGTTGGATAACATCTCTCATACGCTTAAAAAGTAACGTGTTACTCAAAACACGACAAATACTAAAAATGGTGAGGGATTTTTGGCACATTATAATATTGTCTTTTGAGAGCAAATAGCGTATAATCCAAAAAGAACAAATGTTCTACGGAGGGCGAGATGAGAACAGAATATGGAAATTTTAAGTTGACCAGCCAAAACATTATTTTTGATGGGGGAGATGATGAAGGATGCAGTGTCTATCTATTGAAGTACCACGAGCTGGAGAGGGTAGCAAGAGACAAATCACTCTCTGATTATGTATCAGTCTATTTAACCTGTATCGCAGAAGAATTTGAAATCGACTATTGTTTGGAGGGAGATGAAGTTTTACATACGATGGGGTATCCTGAGTTGGGGCGCCAGGAAATTCTTTTTCTGCAACAGTGCAAAGATTTTTAGAAAACAAAAAAATCAAAAAATATGTATTGACTTTTCTCTGAGTCCATGATATAATTAGCCCAAACAATGATAGGATGATCAGAATGGACAGGGAATCAGTCAAACAGATTTTGCGGACCTGCATGATTACCGCTCCCAATTTCTATTGTAATAGTATCGGCCTTTACACAGAAGTAAGGTACAATTTTCAGACTCCGGCGGCGAGTGCCTTTCAGTTTGCTGATTGGATTGAAAATTTGAGCGACCGGGATCTTTCAGCGCTTTTGTTCTTTTTCTCCGGGAATCAGATTACCCGTCCGGTTTGCCATGCGCGGCTGAGGCTGATGGAAGATGAGCCGGTAATCAAAGAATGTTATCAGTGTTTCTTTGAGAAAAGCGGCGCTCTGCTTGAGTATTTTCTCAAAGGAATCAGCAGAATCAAATATAACGTATATAACAAGAACTTTAGGGCTCTGTATGAGGATTGCGAAAAGCGATTCTCGCGGACACTGCTCGATATCAATGAGGATGAACTGCGGGAACTGCTGCACAACTACTGGTATTATGATACTATCTCCGATCTTATTTTCATCTCGAAAGAGATGGTGGATGTCTACAGTCAATGGGGGATCGTGAACCCTCTGACGGACATCTCCAGGGTAAAGTACAATCAGATTTCGATCCGGGATACGGTTGCCAGAAAGATCATTCGCGGCCCGGAAGCCCTGTATCAGCTTCTCCAGCTCGACCAGAAAGATGAGCGGGTACAGATCATAGTAGGGAAACAGCGCCTTGCCCTTGCGTGGATTGGATATTCTGTTAAAGAAATGCTCGATCTTGAAGACGATGAGGTTGATCTGAAAAACCGGACGGTACGCGGCGTCAAAATTCCAGAGGCGGTCAATCAGATTCTGATTGACTGCAAACAGATTCCCTATGTGGTCCGGCCCGGCGGCGTATGCGATTTCATCTACCAACAGGAAGCGGCGGGTACCAAGTTTGTACGCCTGATGACAAAAGATCCGGCGGGTCCGAAAACAAAGCTTTCAGCGATGTATGTCAATACGGCCGGCAAGTATCTCAGAAAGGCAATCGCGGAGATTAAGGAAATCGATGAGGATATCCTGATCCCGGAGAACGTAAAGCGGTCCGGAATCCTGTATCGGATGAGCGAACGGGAAAAGGAACGAGGCGGTTTATCCAGTGACGATATCTATGAACTGGCTGGGGTCAGCCGCTCGATTAGTGCTGGAAACCAAAAGCTTGACCATTGGCGTATGCTCTATCAGGATTACAAGGCGATACAGTGAGCGGTTTTAATAGAAGCAGGAAAGCCTGCTTTTATTAATCGCTCAGTACACATATTTAGATAAAAGAAAATAAAAAGAAACCGCATGGATGTTGGCCCATCCATGCGGCAAAACAGTAAGAACACCATCCACATCACTGTCCGGGCCTTACTGCGTCCATTTTACCATAGTGAGATTTTGAAAGCAAGATGTTGAGTGAATAAAATGATTTGCGCATACAGCGGAAATTTAATTGACGATTTAGACTTTGAGGAGAATGCTTACAATGAGCGATTTAATCAGCCGGAAGGCAGTGATTGACTGGTTTAGATGTTATGGACACATGGACGAGCCAATCCCGTTTGAAACTCTTGTATCTGATTTAAGGGACGCGATTCCTTCCGTCGATGCCGCGCCTGTGGTGCATGGGCGGTGGATAAATAATAGTGCGTTAAATAAGTGCAGCAAATGCAGAACGTATTGGGATACCAAGACTAATTTTTGCCCCAACTGCGGCGCTCGAATGGACGGGAAGGACGGTGCTGACAATGAGTGAATGGATTTCGGTCAAGGATAGACTGCCAATAGAAGGAAAAAACGTACTGGTATTTATACCATACAAAAAAGTAAATCTCCATTATGTATCGTATTTGGAGGCAAATAAATGGTATGTGCCGGACAGGCTTGGAAGGTATGAACTTAGTGATGTCACCCACTGGTTGCCGCTGCCGGAACCGCCGGAGGGGGAGAACGGCAATGAGTGAAAAGAGTGATTTAATTAGCCGGGAGCCGCTGAAAATCTGCAAGCATAGCAACGGATACGGATATTGCTCGCTGTACGATCAATATTGCGCCGAAGGCCCTTGTAAAAGCGAGGCTCTGATTGAGTATGTGCCTGTGGTGCATGGGAGTCCGGTGTATCATAACCGACCTGCACGATATGAGCATTACGAGATGGTACAGCAAACCGAAAACGGGGAGCCGTTGTACAAAAGGCAGTATTACACTTTGCAGGATAATCCGGTAGCTTACTGCTCTGAGTGTGGGAAACGGATGTGTTCGAGGTTTACAAGTTTCTGCCCCAACTGCGGGGCGAAGATGGACGGGAAGGAGGATGGTGCTGACCATGAGTGAATGGATTGAATCCGTTATGAATATATCATTTACTGCATTTGCAGTGTATGGAACTTTCGTACTTTACAAATGGCGTCAAGTTGCTAAAAAAGTGGAAGATGCGGTTGAAGAGTTGCGAAATGAGGATGCGGAATGAAAGCCTATTGCGTTTACGATAGCGCAAGCGATGACAATTGCTCCACTATCGTGTTTGCAGAGAACCCCACACAAGCAAAGTTAATTGCTCAAAGAACAGACACCTGCGAGGATGCCAGATACATAGACATCCGGGCGAAGAGAATGCCGGAAGCGGATGGATTGTATAAAGGCAATTCGGAGGTTGACTGGTACGATGATGAAACGAGAATTACTCTTGTGCGTGATTTCAAGTGGGCTTGCTGGGAACCTAGTTTTGAGTGTGACAACTGCCCTGCAAAGCAATATTGCCATTGGCATGAGGGGGATGCGGAATGACTGACAGAAATCTTCTTGCTATAAGCATAAAGCATACAGAATATAAGTGGGCGTTTGGAAAACCTTGTGTTTTGTGGGGACACAGGACAAAGGACGAAGAAAAGCGTTCTTTTGGAGGGTACACAAATTTCCCCCAAAAAGCTGAATTGTATTCGTTGGAAGAATGGCAAAGCAAATATAATTCGTGCGAGTGGATGAAAACTGACGAGCCTGTAACGATGGAATTAAAATTCTGCAAAAAGTGGAAGAACTACGACACCGTACTTGTTCGGTATGAGGACTATATCAGATACTGCAAGGCGGCAAGCCTATCTCTTGACGGGGGTGGATACGATGACTGACAGAGAAGCTGTTGCAATACTCGAAAGGCTTTTTAACAAAAGTTGTGGGGACTATCGGTATCAAAACAAACAAAAACTTGATACAGAAGATGCTATGTATCACGCAATTACCATGCTCCAAGAGCGCATTGACCGGGAGAAGGGGTGCCGTTGCTGTTTTGACGCAAGTGTAGACCCAGAACTGGAAGGATGCGATCTGTCGTATCACGATGTTGGCGATGCTCAACGTTATAAGAGAATTATGGTTCGTTCGGGCGGTGGAAAGCCGATGATCCTTATGTTTGAAGAGTGGAGCGGACAGCAGTGGAATACCGTAGGCATCTACGAACCAAAGTTCTGCCCAGAGTGCGGACGACCGCTGAAAGGAGCACAGGATGAAGCGAAGATTTGATGAACGCTCCATAATTGACAGTTGGAACGAAAAAGAGCAGAAACGTGAAAAAGCAAAAGAAGATAGGTATATTAAACAGCTTGAAAAATATAAAGCCGAAATAGAAAGACCGCTGAAAACGGCTATGCCGGGGGAGGAAGTATGATTTGTGGAAGATGTGGTAAAGAGTTTAGACAAGACCCACTCGCTCGTGCATCTTGGTATTGCGACGATTGTATGAGCGAATTGTTTAAGCCAAAGAAAAAGATTATCACCAACGCCGACCGTATCCGGGCCATGAGCGACGAAGATCTAGCACGATTTCTCATTTGGAATGTTCCGAGTTGCGTTAATTTTTGCGACGATGCCCGTTGCGGATGCAAGTGGAATTGCAAGCATTGTGACGGCCTAACTGTTATTGCCGACTGGCTCCGTCAGACAGCGAAGGAGGTTTGACCATGATACCTTATAAGTGCCCTATCTGTGGAGGAAAAGGAATTGTCCCCGGAGGATTTTATATATCAGTTGGTTATACATGGTCAAGCAACTGTACTACAGAGAAATGCAGACAATGCAACGGACAAGGCATTATTTGGTCGAATACTGCCGATATGGATAAGATCTCAGGATTAAATGTTGGATCAAATACATTGATCGCAGGAACCTATAATAATTCACATGAGGAGGTTTGACCATGTACGAAGGTCTGATAGACAGCCTGCGCACTCATGTAGAGTGGGCACGTGCGAACGAATGGGAATCTCCGATTACGCTCGGGGATGATCTGGAAGAGGCAATCAATGCTATTGAAGCACTTACAAAAGACTTTGAATTTGTAGACGATATCAATCTGGGCAATGGTGTAACAATAGAAGAGCTTCAGGCAGAGGTTGATGCTCTACGCAAAATGCAGCCCGTCAATCTGGAGGAAGATGAAGCCAGATCGTTTGTGTTAGCCGCAGAACTATCAGAGGCAAGAACTAGGTTGGCAAAATCGGAGACCGAAAGAGATAGATTTGAGCAAATGTATCTGCAGTCTGAGGCCGATGCAATCAATCTAACCGGAGAGTTGACCGAGGTTAGCGCCGAAAACGCCCGGCTCCGGCGGGAGAGAGATGCGGCGGTGCGCGATTTGAAAGAATGCGATATGAGAGAGCCGGGCGGCAGGTTTTGCAAGGATAAAGAAGAGTGTTATCAATATGTTCGTGAGCATGGTGGATTTTACCCTGAATGCGACGGATGCCCATTGTGGCAATGGCGCGGACCGGCGGGAGATAGCAAATACTGAGCACGTCTAATATTTAACCATATCAGACTGAATCTTTCTGCTATGAGTAATAACTTCTACTTCTTTATCGCTTTTACGAAACCATACGTGATATCCTTCTTGATGCTCTGCGTAATATTGAGATCCGCAGTAAAGATAGTTCTTTTGTCTTAGAAATTCTTTTAGAAGTAACCACTGATTATAATCTTCAACCGTTCGGGTTTTTGAGAAAACCAATACATCACCTTCACAAATTGGTGCCGGCTTTTCATGTCCGGTTAAATGTCCAGTAAGGTCAAAGCGCTCAGAGTTTGCTGCGCTGCAGTGTAATGAGAAACGCCGAAAGAGGAAACAGCCAATCAACGGATAAAGCATGGCGTATTGAAAATTAGGAGCGATGCCTTCACACCGCCCCTATTGCGACTAGCTCCCCAAAGAGAGCCAGATGGCCTTAATGACCTCGCAAATTATCCCGGCGATTACGCCGCAAATAATCTCCTTGGCTTCAGGACGCATCCGATACCTCCTAACGAGACCAAAAGTTTAGCCTTGAGCGGCCTTTCGCTCTCGCTTCTTCGATTAGTAGATAATAATCGCAGTTATAGAATATCACATCCAGAAAGGGTTTGCAGTCTGTAGACGGGAAATAGTTCAATACGCCACACCTTGTCGGCTATAAATAATATATTCAAATGAGGTAGTACAATGACTTACACATCAGCAAGTGCCCACAAGCAAATCAAACTATGGACAGAGGAACGAGACGCTCTAATTCAAAAGGAGCGGGAAGTCTGTTCGTATACCTATCAGGCGGGAGAAGAACCGGTAATTGAAAAATATGATTTTGTTAATACGCAATGCCTTATCGCAGAATATAATAACAGAATCGCCAATCTAAGACACGCCGTTAATCTTTTCAATACGACGACAGTACTGCCTGATATTGGATTTACAATAGACGAAGCTCTTGTAAGAATGTCAATGCTAAACGATCAGAAAAACCGTCTCTCATATATGAAAAATATTAGAGAGAAGACGAGACAAACTAACTATAAAGGAGTGTCAGAGTTCACAGAACGCAATTTTAATATGGCTGATTGCGAGGCTCTGTATCAGAAGGTTTGTAATGAGTTAGTTGGAATTCAGCTTTCCATTGACAAGACAAACCTTACGGAACAGTTTAATGTTCCCGACAAAGATTAACCATTGCCATTTGTGAAAATTGAAAAAGGTACGTCTCCGCACCTTTTCAGTCATAAATACCTCATTATAATATAGTTTTCACAAAACGGCAAGTACTAATATCTGTCCATCCAGTCCACAACTAAACAAAAGAAAATTCTATCAAGTATCTGTAGACGTATCGTTGATGTTATAAGATTATTTTGTTATTTATTGTCTGTATGTGCATAAGATGAAGAAGTCTATAGAAGAAATTCTATTTTTAATATCATAATTGGATTGGTAAAAACTTAGGAAAGAGGTCTTTCCCCGGCAAAAGTAGATGGTTATATGCCGGATATCCTGTGCCGCAGCCGAATGATAGGCAGTCAGTTAGTTTGTAAAAGCAGAGTTAAAAAGAGGGCGTGATATTCACGCCCTGACGGTTAACGACCCCTCATAAGCACTCAGTTTAACAAGGCGCTATAGGTAGCGATCGTTATATTAACGCAGATATCCATGAGATCCATGCCAACACCTCCTGTATGTAAACTAAAATGAGAGGTTCTTACCTTAATAACCTTAACACCTCAATTTAGTAACAAAAGGACCGCTACTTTATTATAGCAAATTATTCAATTTATACAATAACAAAACTCTTACAAATTCAACTGATGTATGCTGGTTCGAGTCCAGCCGGCACAACCAACGGAGAATAGGTTGTCAGTTAGTCATCTCCGGACAAAAACGATTAAGACTGTCTGGCAGGCCGGAAAGACGGCCGATATACGCCCTTAGCTCAACGGAAGAGCACACTCCTTATAAGGGTGAGGTTGTGGGGTCAGAACCCACAGGGCGTACCAGATCATTTTCGTAAATCTACGAAAACTGATAATTAAAAAGAAAGAAGGTAAGTTATGACAGAACCCCAGAAGTATCAATGTCCCTATTGTAAAACCTGGTATGAAACACCCAGAGAGATGGCCCTTTGTACGATTCGCTGCGATGAAGCGAGAGAGGAGATGGAAAAGAGAAAACGAGAATTAGAATTCAAAGAGAAAAAGGCTCAGAGATCTAGTGAACTTAAGCAAAAATATGTAGAATTACAGAATTTGTGTAAGTCATATGCACATGATTACGGGACAGATCTTCCTATCACGTTCCCGTTGAAAATTTTTTTCTAATTAAGATGAGGTAACTAAATGAATATTATTTTTGTTAATCATTACACAGAAAAAGACTATTGTTTCGAGGTCCCTGAACTGCTTTTGCCGTACTTAAAAAAGGCATGACAGTCCTTGTTGAAACCAAAAGAGGAGTCACTACAGGTATTACGACAACGGATATTATCAGCGGAGATGGCGCCAGAGACATTGCCGTAAAAGCAGGAGCATATTTCCCTCTTGCTAAAGTAATTTCATTTCTTGATGGCATTCTTATGCAGGTTGCAAAAAATCAGATTGTCAATGTAATAAATAAGGAATTTGAAATCCCCTATATTCCATTTTAAAAAGGAGATTTATGGACAAAATCAAAGTATTTGAAACAGAACTAAAGTGGATTCAGAACCCTGAAATCCGCAATTTTGCTGAGAAAGCTGTTTCACTTTTGCCAGACTATTTCTTTGAGGTTGCCGCGTCGAGCACAGGAAAATATCATCCTACATGCGCTATTGGCCCAGGCGGATTGGTGCGGCATACAAAAGCTGCAGCTTCAATTGCTCACGAACTGCTTTCACTTGAAATGTATGATAAATATACTTCAGATGAAAGAGATCTGATGCTAATCGCCCTGATTTTGCACGATGGGTGGAAGCATGGTAAATCTGAAAAGGCAGGCGCCTATACGGTGGCAGAACATCCTACCGTATGTTCAGAATGGATTCAGGAAACAGAAGATCTGTCTTCTTTATTGCCCGAGGAGCAGATTGAATTTCTCTGCGGGTGTATTGCGTCTCATATGGGGCAGTGGAATACCGATTACCGTACAAAGAAGGAAATCCTCCCTAAACCTAAGACCGCCGCGCAGAAGTTTGTGCATCAGGCCGATTATCTTGCAAGCCGTAAATATCTTATCTACGACTTTGGAGACAGTTATTATCGCCCCGGAAATAGTCCGGATGAATCTAAAAAGGAAGACCAGCTTAATACAGTTAAATCAAAAATCGTCGCTCTTTGCAAAGAAAAGATCTCATCCGGGGTCAATAGTTCTGAGCTCTATGCGCTTATTGCAGAAAAAACCGGAGGTTCTAAAAACCCTAATTCCATTACCGATGTAGGCATTGCAAACGAAGTGCTGTCTGCAATTTCAAATCTAAATAAGGGGGATTCAAGTGGAAAATAACATCAGCGTGTTCGAACGACTGAACGCAGTAGACGTTCAGGACCAACTTGACGAGAAGAAATCTGGCAACACAGACCTGCTATATCTTAAGTGGGCTTATGCGTGGTCGGAGACAAAGAAGGTATTCCCGGAGGCTACATACAGAATACTTCGCTTTGGGGAAAACAACCTGCCTTATGTTTACGATCCCAACACCGGATACATGGTATTTACCGAGGTAACGATTGAGGGTTTGACTCACTCCATGTGGCTGTGTGTATTGGACGGGGCGAATAAAGCCATGAAGGCGGAGCCCTACGAATATACGGTAGGCAGTGGTGACAAAAAGAGAACTAAGATAGCAGAGGCCGCGACAATGTATGATATCAATCGTACTTTGATGCGGTGCCTCGTGAAGAATCTGGCGATGCATGGTCTTGGACTTTCAATTTATTACGGCGAGGTTATTTCTCCGGAGGCTAAACAAAAGGCCGAAGAGGAAGAGGCTGCTCGCAAGAAGCAGCAGGAGATTTTGACTGCGGAACGCAATAAAATTATTAGTCTTGCTACCGAAAAAACAGAATCCGGGATTGATAAGGATACGATTTATTCCGTCATCCAGAAGTATACCGGAGGAAAGAAAAATCCGAATGCAATTCAGACTATTGAAGATGCCAAGGCGTGTTTCAAAGAAATCGAGGCTATGAAGCCTTAAAGTACACATATTTCAACTCAATTAATAGAAAGAAATGAGGTAACAAATGCTGAATCAAGTTTCCATCGCAGGGCGTATTGTAAGAAATATTGAGGTAAGAAAGACACAAGCCGGGATATCGTCTGCTTCATTCGCAATTGCAACTGACAGAGACTATAAGGATAAAGACGGCAATAAAGTAACAGACTTTATCAATATCGTTGCATGGAGATCAACTGCGGACTATGTATCAAAATACGCGGGAAAGGGATCTCTGATTATTGTGGACGGCAAGCTTCAGGTCAGAAGCTGGAAGGATGACAAGGGAGCAAATCATAACGCTACAGAAGTAATTGCGGATAATATTTACATTTGCGATTCAAAGCGCAGCAATGACGGGGCGGCTAACAAAACAACGTCCGCAAAGAGAAGTAAGCCGGCGGATGTAGAACCTAACTCTGCTATCGACAGCGATGAGGATCTTCCGTTTTGAGCGGAGGAAAATATGATCTGATTCTTGACGGTATCCGGTGGAGCTATTCTAGTGTGAATAGCTACCACCAGTGCCCCAAGGCGTTTAAGCTCGGATATATCGATGCAGCGCCGCGCGTAGACAATGCTTTCAGCCAATGGGGATCTCTGATCCACTCGCTGCTCGAACGCTATTTCAAGGGTAAAATCGAATTTTTCGAACTTAGCCAGCTTTACCGTCAGGAATATGATGACAAAGTAAAATGCAGCTTTCCGTTCGCGAAAATGGACGCTTCCTACCGCTCCCGAGGAGAAGAGTTCTGCGATAATTTTGAGGGTGACTTTGAGGGTTATGAAGTAGTTGCGGTAGAAAAAAAAGTAAAACTAGATATTGATGGGCGCCCTTTTGTTGGGGTAATCGATCTTGTCATAAAAAGTGAAGACGGATATATCATTGTAGACCATAAATCAAAAGCTTCCTTTAAGAGTAAGTCAGAAAAGGAAGATTATCTGAAACAGTTATACCTCTATTCCATCTACATACAGCAGGAATACGGCGAGCCTCCAAAGAGACTTTGTTTCAATATGTTCCGCGCTGGTTCAAAAGAATGGGAGGACTTCGATCCTGAAAAGCAATTAAGGGCGAGAGAGTGGTTTGTAAATACCATTGACCAAATCTATAGCGACAATTCCTTTGAAGCACATGTTGATTCCTTTTTCTGTAATAACCTTTGCGGGGTACGCCATCAGTGTAATTGTTCTGAGTCGTATGCGAGAGAGGAGTGAGATTTATCCTCGTAGACGCTAAAAGAATTGAAGAAGCAAAAGAGAAATTAGGCGATGAAAACTTTACCTATATGATGCAGTTCCTCGGGATAGAAGATTACGACGCAACAAGAATGAAATGCTGTTGCCCGTTTCATAAAGAAGATACGGCATCTTTTATCTACAATCCAAAAACGTATAAGGCTCATTGCTTTGGATGCAGCGTCAACGTTGATATCTTGGACGCATATATGAAAGGTAAGAATGGCACGTTCGGTGAGGCGGTCCAAAAGCTGTTTGAATTGGCGGATATCCCTTACAGTTTTGGAGAATACGGTGTAAAAACGAAACGGCAATATCGATATCCCAAAGTCGTGGAATGCTCTGACAAAACACAGATTTACGATTACCTATTGAAACGTAAAATCAGCCCGTCTACCGCAGATTATCTTGATATTCGGCAGGACGAATACGGGAATTTAGCATTTCATTATTACGATCTCAACGATGTCTTGACGATGGTAAAGTACCGCCCGTCCCGAAAAATAGAAAAGGGAGAGAACAAAAACTGGTGTCAACAGGGTTCTGATACCACGCCGCTGCTTTTTAATATGAACAGAATTAACCCTTCTCAACCTTTGATTATTACCTGCGGGGAGCTGGATTGCGCATCTGTAATCGAGTCAGGTCTGACAAATTGCGTAAGCATTCCGCTCGGAGACGGGAATACGAAGTGGATAGAGGAATGCTGGGACTTTCTTGAACAGTTCAAAGAGATTATTGTCTGCCATGACAATGACAGTTCTGGGGTTAAATTTGTAAAAGAAGTAATCCCAAGACTCGGTTCTTGGCGTTGTAAGGTGGCGAATTGCCCTGACTTTGTTCCTACAAAATCAGGTGAAAAGAGAGCAATTAAGGACATAAATGAGGTTTTATACTTTTACGGAAAAGAAAAAGTAGTTGATATCATTTTAAATTCCACCGACAGCCCGGTGCCATCTGTGCAGGATTTTTCAAATATCCCTGATAAGGAATTTTCCGACATGGAGGGAATTCGAACGGGAATTGAGTCTTTGGATAAAGAAATCATGTGCCTGCCATTCGGGAGCCTGACGATTGTTTCCGGCGCCCCAGGAGCGGGGAAAACCTCTCTCCTTTATGGATTGGTATGCCAGTCGCTGGAGCAGGGTTCTAACGCATGGGTGTTCTCTCGTGAGCTTCCCGACTACACTACAAAGGGTTGGATCAACTATATACTGGCAGGACCACGAAACGTAAGCGAATACCACAATTCTCAGGGCGCCAAATATTATAAGGTAAACCCCGAAGCAAAGAAGGCGATTTCCGCCTATTATAAAGGTCGGATCTATGTATACCGGGATGATTTCGGATGTAAAGCTCAAGAGATTTTTTCTTCCATGACTGATTCGGTGCGCAAATACGGCACGAGGTTTTTGCTGATCGACTCGCTGATGATGGTGGATCTGGAATCAAACGAGAATAACAAGTTTGAAAAACAGACCGAGTTTATCAATCAGCTAATCCAGTTCGCTCTAAGATACAACGTGGCAATCGTATTGGTTTGCCATCCAAGAAAGCTTCAGTTTGGTCAGAGTGAGGTTGGGATGTACGATATCGCCGGCAGCTCTAACCTCAGCAATCTGAGTCATCGGGCAATCGGCTTGCGAAGGGTTGGCAAAAAAGAGCGAATGGGGGAGAGAAACGCCAAGGATACGGGATGGATTACACCACCCTGTCAATATCATTGTATGCTGAACATCATCAAAGATCGTTTCCGGGGAAGAGCCGGCGCGGAATTTGGCCTATATTACGACGAGGCCAGCAGGAGGTTCTTTTCCAATCCTTCAGAATATGACTTCAAATATTCTTGGGACCAAAACGTTTATCAGGACGAGCTTACATACCCGATTGTAGAGATAGAAGAAGAGGTTTTAGGGACAATCAGGGGGGGATGAACATTCCAAACTATGTCGCATATCACGTCCATACAGATCATTCTCTGCTCGACAGCGCGACCAAATATCAGCAGTACATTGAAGAAGCCGTAAAGAATGAACAGAGCGCAATTTCTTTTACAGAACATGGCAACATCTACAACTGGATTGCAAAAAAGAAGGCTTGCGAAGCAGCCGGATTAAAATATATCCATGGAGTCGAGTGTTACTTAACTGAAAAGCTATTCCCAAAGGAGAGAGATAACTACCATACAATTCTTCTGGCAAAGGACGCCATTGGAGTTGAGGAAATTAACTCACTCGTCAGCTGCTCCGAGACGGAAGACCACAAATACTATAAGCCGCGCATTTCGTTTGATGAGTTTCTGGGTATCAGCGACCATGTTATTAAAATCAGCGCCTGTCTTGCGTCCCCGCTAAATCGGCTTGATATAAACAATCCGCATTATGAAAAACTGGAGCGGCACTATGACTATTTCGAAATTCAGCCGCACAATCACCCCGATCAGATCAGGTTCAACATTCACCTCGCGGAGCTGTCACGCAAACATCATAAACCTTTGATTGCGGGAACCGACACGCACAGCCTGAACCAGTATAAGGCAGAATGTCGCAGTATCCTTCAATCAGCAAAGCATATTGAATTCAGCGACGAAGACTCATTTGACCTAACCTATAAATCCTACGATGAGTTGTGTGAGATGTTTCGTATTCAAAATGCGCTTCCGGAAAACATCTGGAAAGAAGCGATTGAGAATACAAACCGTATGGCCGACAGCGTGGAGGAGTTTGAGCTTGATGAAACCTTTAAATATCCGCGTCTATATGGAGAACGTGACTCCGAAATTTACGACAGTAACCTGTGGAGTAGTTTTCAGAAAAAGATTGACGAAGACATCATTCCGCAGGGAGAAGCAGAACAGTACAGAGAGCATCTTGAAGAAGAAACCAGAGTATTCGACAAGCTCGGAATGAAAGGCTTTATGTTGTCAATGTCTGAGTTTGTGAGGTGGTGTAAGGAAAATAATATCCCGGTTGGTCCGGGAAGAGGCTCTGTTGCGGGAAGCCGGGTGGCGTATGTCACCGATATTACCGACGTTGACCCCGCTCGATGGGGAACGGTATTTTCCCGGTTCTGCAACGAAGACAGGCGAGAAATTGGCGATATTGATATTGACCTTGCGCCGGATGATCGGGAGCTTCTTTATAACTATATCATCGGCCGATTTGGAGAACAGTACACAGCCTACATTTTGGCGCTAGGCACAATCAGCTCTAAGGGGACTATAGATGAAATTGGACGGGCTTTAGACCTGAGATGGAAAAAACAGCATAAGGACGATGAAAGGTCGCCCTACACTCTTGATGCTGTAGCGGGAATAAAGAAAGTATTTGAGGCGGGTCCTGATAAAGCCAGAACTTTATTCCCAGATTTATTTTACTACTATGACGGTCTGATTGACACAATCATTTCACAATCGATGCATCCGGCGGGCATTGTGGTAAGTCCCGTAACCCTTCCTGACCATTATGGAACGTTTGTCAGAGAAGGAAAGACGATACTGCAAATTGATATGGACTGCGTACATGAGGTCAGCCTTGTCAAGTATGACATTCTGGGGTTGAAAAACATCCAGATACTCAAAGATGCCTATGAGCTGGCTGGAATTCCATATCCAAGGATGCACGAGATTGACTGGAATGACGAGGCGGTTTGGGAAGATATCAAAAGGTCGCCGGTAGGCATATTCCAATTTGAGTCAGATTATTCGCATTCCATGCTCAGACAGTATAATCCCAAATCAATTTATGATATGTCGTTGGTGACAGCAGCTATCCGTCCCTCCGGGTCTTCATACCGCGATGAGCTGATGAAGCACGTACCGCATAAAAATCCGTCTCCGATTATTGATGAGCTTCTTGCTGATAATAACGGATATCTGATTTATCAAGAGGATACGATCAAATTCCTTCAGCAGATATGCGGATTGTCAGGAAGCGCTGCCGACAATGTTAGAAGAGCCATCGGACGGAAAGATAAGGAACGACTGCAAGACGCACTGCCTCAGATACTTGATGGCTACTGCAGTAAATCTCCTAAGCCGCGAGAAGATGCAGAGGCGGAGGCAAAAGAGTTCCTTCAGATTATAGAAGATTCAAGCAACTACCAATTTGGGTATAATCATTCGGTTGCCTACTGCATGATCGGATACCAATGCGCCTTTTTACGCTATTATCATCCGTATGAATTCGTTACAGCATATCTCAACAACGCCGCGAACGACGAAGATATCAGAAACGGCAGTGATTTGGCGCAGGAATATGGGATTCGAATCAGCGCTCCCAAGTTTGGTCTTTCGAAAGATACCTACATATTTGACCGGGAGCAAAACGTAATTGCAAAAGGCGTCGCGTCTATCAAATATCTGAATACCACAGTCGCAAATGAGTTGTATGAGTTAAGCAAAGAAGTTGACTACGCCTATTTTACCGACCTGCTGATTGACCTGATGCAGAAAACCAGTATTGACTCACGACAGCTTGATCTCCTGATTAAAATAGACTTCTTTGACCAGTTCGGAAATGTACCAACGCTGAGTAAAATCAGAGGCGTTTTTGATTTCTTAAAACAGGGAAATGCTAAAACAATCAAAAAGGAAAAGCTGGAAAATCATCCTCTCAAAGAGTTGATGACGGAGTTTGCAACAGATAGAAATGCAAAGGGCGCAGAACTAAAGTCATATAAAATCCAGGATATGACAAAGTTACTCCACGCAGCAGAGGAGGAAATCAAATCCTGTCAACTGCCCGATCTTGATTTGAAGGTAAAGATGTTTAACCAACTCGATATTCTGGGATATGTAGATCTTACAACGAACCAGATGGAAGATAGACGTAGGTTACTGATTACCGATATTGTCCCCCTAAAGAATAAACAGGGGACAAAACCATGGGCATATGCGGTTTTTACCCGTTCTGTTGGTACTGGAAAAACCGCAAGATTAACATTGCGTTCGAGAATTTATGATCGCCGTCCGATTAAAAAGCTGGATGTAATCTATGCACATGCCCTTAAAAAAGAAGAAAGCGGATATTGGTATCTCTACGATTATGATCTGGTGCTTTGAAAATCTTATTACGACGGGAGGAATTTGTATCGTCAGCGAAGGCATTGAACTTTTTTTAAAATATTTACGAGAAACCGCAGAGCTGAATCGTATCGGAGAAGCAAACGAAAACGAAGAGAACAATGTGACTCAGGATCTTTTGCACTCCATCGAGATTGAGCCGCATACGTATAACGAATATGCAAAACTCAGTAAAATGCTCAAGGTTTCACGCCAAAATCGCCGTAACGCCATGAATCTGAAAGAGCAAACGGCGCCGGTTAAAGAGTGGTCAGAGCAGAACCTTCCGATTATTCGTTCATTGGAGCAGCTTCTGAATACAGTCAGAAAGCTTGAGCGCAAATCAGAAAATCGCGTTTATACCCCTAGAACAAAGATTTTGGAGGAAGATAATGTTAAGTCTGCAGGAATTTAAGAACGTAATTCAGAAAATTCAGAAGAATAAGGATAGAGTAGATGCCATCGTAGATGCGACTGACTGGGATGAATTGTATAGCCTGATCAACGACGATATGCTTCTCTATCTTTTAGAGAAGATAATGGACGATCAAAATGATTGGATTGGATATTGGATTTACGAACAAAATTTCGGGGAAGACTGGGACGATCATACGGCCAGAGAAGCAGACGGCACACCAATTATCCTGAAAACTCCTGAACAGCTTTATCACTATCTGGTGAGTGAGAAAATAAGCAAAACAGAACGGGAGATCGTTTTTAGTATCCCCTCAAAAGATATTGAAGGTCTTAACGATTTTGAAGTTACATATTGCCCAGAGAGCGGTAAATATTCATTCTTTCTGGAAACAATTTACCAGTTTGACGATCCGGAAAGATATGGTTCAAAAGAGTATCTATTGGATATTTATCGCAAATTCCGAGAGTGGATGATAGAATCCGGATACAATACGAAAAAAAGCATTTGCCTTGGTACGCTATTTTCTGAGAACGGAGTGTCTAATGAATTCAAAAGTATTGAATCTCTGTTCTCCGCGCTTAAGGTTTTTGCGAACGGCATCTGGGAGTCAGAAATAGAGGAGAATAACTTTTGAGCCTGTATTACTGCCTCGACTGCAACAACTTTTTTGAAGAGCCCAAGAGATATATTGAAAAGCATAATTTGGACACTCCCCCATATGAAGAATATGACGGATGCCCATACTGTGCGGGCGATTATATTACCCCTAAAAGATGTTATTACTGCGGAGAATATCTCACAGGCGACTACTTTTTGGTGCCGGATGGCAGGCTGATATGCCCGGAATGCTGTCATCCGCGCAACGTGGACGAATGGAGGTGTTAGGATGTTTTTCAAAAGGTTTTTTTTACGTATGTTACCGCATTCATGCCTGACAAATACGGTATGGAAACGAAATGCACTGTATTGTTCCCGTTGCGGAGAACTTCTGGGATTTTATTATCTTACTGAAGAGGGGCCTGGAGTGCATGTCTGTGTCCAATATGAACGACACGCAGAAGAAATCGAGAAAAAGATCCTCGGCTACGCCAGAGAAAGAATTCCTTTGGCAAACGATAGTGACAAAGAATTCAGAGACTTTCTTGATCACTTCAAAGAGCAAACCAGATCGTAATATCTACAATCTATGGGTGAAGACGGAGACATCGTGGAAGAAGATTGCATCTGGTAAGAACCCGCTGGATCTTGAAGATAAGTATGTCAAATAAACTGTCGCGAATAATGTAACAGTAAAATCCGCGCCCCCCCCTAAAAATACACCATCAACATCACATCCTGGCGTTTTTGCGCCATTTTTCAGGAGGTAAGAATTGAGACAGATCAGGCAAAATGTTTTTGAAACCAACAGCAGCTCTACCCACAGCATTACAATGTGTGCCAAATCAGATTATGACCGCTGGAAAAAAGGCAAATTATTCTTAAATGATGGGAGTAGTTGGTTCTCCTACTCACCGTATAAGACAAAGACATTCGTTACGCGCGAAGAAGCAATCGACATAGTGACCAACAACAGGTATCGTCCGGACGAACCTTTGGAGTCTCTTGATGAAGATGATTTCTTGGAGGTTCTTCGAGAAAGAAATATCTATACATACGATGACTACGGCGCAGATTTTGAATACTTTGAGGACTCTTATACCACCCCTTCTGGAGAAGAAGTTGTAGCTTTTGGATATTATGGGTACGACGGATGAAAGAGGTTAGGATGAAGAAATTAGGCTGTTATCAAAACGGGAATTATCAGGTTACTCTCTTTGATGACGGGACTAAAATCCGGGAGAATGATTTTGATTGGTTTGCTCCGGAACATCCTGAATCAATGGATATTAAGATTACAAATTTCTGTGACAGAGTATGTCCTTGGTGCCATGAAAACTCTACGCCGGACGGGACACATGGCGACATTCTAAATTCCAAATTTATTGACACTCTGCACCCCTATACAGAGCTTGCAATCGGAGGAGGAAATCCGCTTTCGCACCCAGATCTCGTCCCGTTTCTTCTCAAGTGTAAAACCCTTAAGCTGATTCCCAGCATGACCGTAAACCAAGAGCATTTTGTAAAAGAATTTGATCTAATTCAGAAGCTTGCTGAACAAAAGCTGATTTACGGGATCGGTGTGTCGCTGACCGGAGTGAACGACGATCTGATCCAAAAACTGCGAGCGCTTCCTAACTCTGTGTTGCATGTCATCGCCGGGGTTGTTTCAGTAGACGACCTGAGACGCCTTTACGACTATGATCTTAAACTTTTGATCCTTGGATATAAGGTATTTCGCAGGGGGAAAGATTACTATTCAGACTCTGTTGCGAAGAGAAAAAAGAATTTGTACGCCCTGTTGCTGGAGCTGATAAAGCATTTTCAGGTTGTAAGCTTCGACAACCTTGCGGTTTGCCAGCTTGACGTGAAGCGGCTGATGACCGATAAGGAGTGGAAGGAGTTCTATATGGGGAACGATGGGCAGTTCACAATGTATATTGATCTGGTAAAGCGCGAGTTTGCAAAGAGCTCTACCGCAACCGAACGCTATCCGTTGCTTGAAGATATTAAGCCAATGTTTAAGAAGGTGAGGAGAGAAGCCGTATGACAGTTGCGTTATTGAAGGAGTTTTTAGAAAGCTATGAGGTGCCTGATGATGCTGTGATCTTTGTCGAAGCGGATCATGGGCAGAATAAAGAAAGGGCCGGCGGTATCTTAATATCTCGTTCTGTTTTGAAGGATGGGGAGTATACAGACCCAGACAGTCTTATTTTTGAGTGGGATGGATATGAGGAATATTACGATGAATGGGCTCTGGAAGAATATGATCCTGACGGCCCTATCACAGCGGTTTTGATTAGCTACTAACCGATAACCTATTTAGTATAAATCAATAAGAGGTTGCGCATCAAAGGACGTCCGCCTCCCAGACGTGGGAGGATTCAAATATCATCAAATTACTTATTGGTGGAAGCCCCTGTACTCATTGGAGTATCGCTCAGTCTAAAAATCGTGAAACAAAAGCTGAGGGAATGGGATGGGAGCTGTTTCTGAATTATAAAATCACCAGGGATAAATGCCGGCCGGATTTCTTCCTGTACGAAAATAATAAGAGTATGTCTCCCGCAATTAAACAACAGATTACCGACGAACTTGGAGTAGAACCTATCTTGATTAACTCCGCATTGGTATCAGCTCAGAGCCGGCAGAGATTATATTGGGTTGGCAAAAAGAATTCTGACGGTAGTTACAGCACCGTAAAGATCGATCAACCGACTGATAAAGGAATTGTGCTGCGCGACATTTTTGATGACGCTTTCTCTCAAAATGAAAAAGGGTATGCGTTCAGTGCCGATTACTATAAGCATTTGTCTGAAAAAGAAATGGAATATATGCTGCGTAATGTGAAAGACGGCAGAAACCATTTTGATTTCGAGTATTTTCAGGATGGCACTCGTGATAAGGCTAGATGTATTACTGCAAATATACATAAGGGCGTTCCGTACAACGTCTTGGCAGAGCCGGTCAGAATTGGAACGATTGAATCGAAAGCTCAGAATAAAGACTTTGACAGTCAGCAATACAGGGTTTATTCGCCGGATGCAAAAAGCGTAACGCTCTGCGGACAGGGAGGTGGGGTAGGCGCTAAGACTGGACTATATGCAGCTCCTACGGCCGATAATAATACTACATATCCAATCTATAAGGTCAAAGACAGTCTCATCACAATCAAAGGGGAGAAGTATCCCATCAAGCTTGCAGACGGATCTTACATTATCCGTAAACTAACTGTTTCTGAATGCAAACGCCTGCAGACTATACCTGACAGCTATGTATTCCCAGTCAGCAATAGTCAGGCATATAAAATGATAGGTAACGGTTGGACTTGCGACGTTATCTCCCATATTATGAGTCATTTTGATGGCATTTCTACAGAGCCTGTTGAGGTACTGTCTATGTATGATGGGATGAGTTGTGGAAGAATTGCGTTGCAAAATTTAGGTGCGAACGTGGAGCGATACTTCGCATACGAGATAGATAAGTATGCTATCAAAACGACCCAGTATAACTACCCGGACACAATTCAATGCGGGGATGCATTTCAGGTCAGAGAAGATGGTTGGAAAATAAAATGAGGCCCGCCACAGCGGGCGGGCCTAACCATTTTACATTTCCAGACCAAGCTTTTGTGCGATTTCTTCGGCGCTGAGTCCGGCTTCCTTCGCCTTAGCAATTACCGTTTTCATATTGATTGGATGCTGAAGCTTATACTTCTGAGCCTCTAAAGATTCAATCTCGGCCTTCTTTTTCTCAATCTTGCTGTCAATTTCAGCAACTTTTTCTTCTACGGTTTTAGCTACACGCGGCATTAAAAACAGTCCTTTCATACATTTTTATCAGCATATATCTATACGTCTCATATGTCAATAAATATTTTAGAAGGAATAAAGTTTTATGGAAATTTTATATTTGAAAGACGGTACAGCAGTGCCGATGTTAACCGATCATAGCTTTGCAGATTTGATTGAAGAAACTTTAGGACGCGACGCACATGAGTATCTTAAAGCTTTGATTGAAGATTATGAGGTAGAAATCAAATCTCTCGGTGATTTGGTTGATGAATTAGAACAGTAATAGCACTAAACAATCGGTGATATTCAGCTCTGATCAAGCTGAAGTAATATGGTGAGCTCTTAAAGGTATACCGCCTCTATAATAGGAGGTAATCATATTTCTGCATATACCATTGAAGACCTTCGTGAGATGCAAAGCTGGTCTTTAGAAAGAAAGATTCAAGTAACTCAAACGAGAATTATTGACTGGTATCAAACATGGGACGGCGCGGTGTATGTTTCATTTAGCGGAGGAAAAGACAGCACGGTTTTACTTGATTTGGTACGAAGAATATATCCTGACGTCCCCGCTGTTTTCTGCGACACCGGACTAGAATACCCTGAGATTAGGGACTTTGTAAAAACAAAAGACAACGTAGAATGGATTAAGCCTATTCGATATACTGTAAGAAAAGAGCATATATGCCAATCAACTTCCGACAGGTCATTATGGAATACGGATATCCTCTAATCAGTAAAGAGCAGTCTCAATTTATTAGAGAATTTCGTACAACAAAGTCAGACAAACTCAAAACATTGCGTATTGAAGGAAATCTAAAAGGTAGAGGAAAAATTTCAAAAATATGGATGCCTTTAGCATATTCAGATATACCTGTCAGCGAAAAGTGTTGCAATGTTATGAAGAAAACCCCTGCGAAAGTTTATGAAAAAATGACAGGAAGACATCCGTATATTGGCACTATGGCCGAAGAAAGCAAATTGCGCGAATCTAACTGGATTAGGTACGGGTGCAACGCTTTTGACAAAGATAGACCAACCTCTCAACCATTATCATTTTGGACCAACCAAGATGTGCTTTCTTATCTTCGCCAGTTTAAAATCCCATATGCAAGCATATATGGTGAAATTCGAGAGAGAGAGGTTTTGTATACTACCGGAGTAGATCGCACCGGATGTATCTTTTGTGGGTTTGGGTGTCATCCGAAAAAGGATTTATTCCGCAACATAAAGTAACGGGCAGCTCATACTGTATCATCTGCGGTAAACTTCATCCGGATTTTGCGATGAGTTTTGAGTGGGGCGGAATGTGTCAACAGCTAGGTGGATACATTTGGGAGTATCAACTGTCTGACAGAGCAGTACAGGAGAGAGATCCGTCCACCAGAACGATTCCTACGTTTTATACCCAAAGCCGTTGGGACAAATATGTTCCAAAGGATCAGTTTGAAAAAGAAAGGAATTCACATGAAGAAAGGAACGATTGAAACAATTGAAGAGTTTAATGATCAAGGTCGGCTAATTTGGAAAAGCGTTACAGAGACGACAGAATGTGACGATAAGATGACTGACGTTCCCCAAGAAAATACCGTGTGCAGTTGTTTTCATCCAGAGGAAATCGGAGACAGATGTTAGGGAACCAAAGAGAGAGAGTTTTGTTCCTGTGGCGGTGACAAGTCGTGTTGTGATTTTTATGATTTTAAAAAGGAGTGAGTAGTTTGATTAGAGAATTAGCGCCGCAGTATAGCCAAACATGTGAATCATGTAATACATGCCTTACGTTTGAAACTGAAGATGTTTCAATCGGGGAAGGAAGACTCTCGTATATTGTTTGCCCTAAGTGCGGAGATCGAGTTTACTTAGACGATAAGGCGTTTGACTTTCGACTGACACCGGATAGCATTCAGTACCCTCAGCACTTTTCCAACTACACAGGCGGGATAGATATCACAGATAAAGAGGTAAATAACTGGGTGCATGAAATCATAGGCACCCTCAAAACGGCATCAAATGATACTTTTGAATACGGCGTCGTGTCAAGCGGAAACACCTGTGCTTTGGGTATCAAAGACGATGGGAAATACATGGTGTTTGTTATGAAAGATTACGAGCGTGTTGACTTTGACGCATAAATCGTCTCTTATTTTAGTATCAAAGTCAACTATCATCCTGTAATAAAAATGAGGTATGCTTCTGAAAAGACTGTTGTTCGTTTTAACACTCATTATTCTGATTGCCGCTTTTACATATAGAAATGTAGAGGATAATTGCGTTCAAGTTATCTATGAAAGCCCCCCGTCAGAACCTGTGCAGATAGGAGAAATGGTAACTTATACGTCTTGCGGAGTTCCAAATCAGATTGATACAAGCCGTAAGGTTTGGATGGACTACCGAACCATAACCGACCGCACATCAGATCAGTGGCGTTTACAGCGGCACGCCACCACTGATGAAAACGGACTGAGAAGAATTGACGAGTTTTACATGGTGGCGGTGGGTACATATTACGCCGAGAGATGCGGCGAATATATTACCATCGTTTTTGAAGATGGCGCATGGATTGACGCAATTGTTGCGGACATAAAGCAGGACGCCCACACAGATCCGCTAAACCAATATACTCCGATTGGACAGAACGCGGGCAACGTTGTGGAGTTTATCGTCGATACCGATGTGCTTCATCCGCTGGCGGCGATCACAGGCGATGTATCCCCGATTGGAATGCCCGGAAACGTAATTGAAATTTTGAAGGAGGCTGAAACATACGTCGTTAAAGGTTAATATTATTGCCCACACCCCAGACCCCGAAAGGGTTGTGGCCGCAGCCGCCAAACTTTGTTACAGCAAGTGCGGCGCCACAGAGCTGATGGATAATTTAACCCCGGAGAAAACCGAAGCGTTTCTCAAACGCCTTACTGATCTGTCGCATGACTCCCCTCTGGAGCACATCAGCTTTACCTTTGCCATCGAGGGAATTTCCCGCTCGCTGCTCGCGCAGATTACCCGGCATCGTATGGCGTCGTACTCTGTAAAAAGCCAGCGATATGTAAGGGAATCAGAACTCTGCTTTATCACCCCGGAGGCAATCCGTCTTGAAGATGGGTTGAACGACCTCTATCAAAGCACAATGGAAAAACTCTGGGGGGTTTATGGATATCTCTCCCGAACGCTGATGGGTAAATACCTTGAGGCAGGGATGGATTATAAATCTGCTGAAAAGAAAGCGATTGAAGACGCCAGATATGTCCTCCCAAACGCCTGTGAGACTAAGATGGTGGTCACTATGAACGCCCGCAGTTTGCTTCACTTCTTTGAGTTGCGCTGTTGTAACCGGGCTCAGGCGGAAATTCGTGAACTGGCCGATGAAATGCTTCGGCTCGTGAGAGAAATTTGTCCTCATATCTTTGCAAAGGCCGGCGCCCCATGCACGCATGGCCCATGCCCGGAGGGTAAAATGAGCTGCGGGCATCCGAGGAAGGGGGAGAATCAGTGAGTAACATCGATCATCCTAAACATTACAATATTGGAAGTATTGAGCCGATAGACGTAATTTACGATTGGAATTTGGACTTTAATCTTGGCAATGCCATTAAGTATATCGCCAGGGCGGGGCATAAGAACCCCAATACATATCTGGAGGATTTGGAAAAAGCAGCGTGGTATCTCAACGATAAGATAACCCGCGCAAAGAGAGAATGCGCCCCTCCCATGAAAGGAGGCGGGACACATTAGTAAGCCAGAATTCAGGAACATCGTATATGTAGCTCATCCCTACGGAGGGAATCAGGAAAACTGCCACAGGGTCGAATACATTATGAACCAACTAGCTAAGGCTTACCCAGATTATCTTTTTGTCAGCGGCGTTACATCATTTGGCTACTGCTATTTTGATCTTGATTATCAGGACGGGTTAGAACGTTGCCTGTGGCTCTTAGACCACTGCGACGAAGCGTGGGTATTCGGGAACTATACAGACAGCAAGGGCTGTATGGCAGAGATTGAATTTTGTCAGCAACATCGCATTCCTTACTATTTCAAGTCGTTGGAGGGTGAATAGATGTCACAGGCTGTCCTTTATTCTACCGGATGTCCCCGCTGTGCAATCCTTAAAAAGAAATTAGATGAAAAAGAGATTCAGTATGCTTTAGAGGAATCTGTCGATAAAATGCTTTCTCTTGGAATGACGGCTGTGCCGGTGCTTCAGGTAGATGGAAAATATATGGGATTTTCAGAAGCTGTTAAATGGGTTAATGGCCAATAAGATTTGCAAACAGGTGGTCTATTGTTTGATTGGGAGGACGTTATATTGAATATAAACGTAAAGCTGTATCAGCCCTTTGTGGTGGCGCTGAATAAGCTAAAACAGGAATACGGAGAGGAGTTTGAAAAGATCAATGGATTGCACAACGACAATCTGAGCTTCACCGACTTTATCGATCACTTCGTTGATTCTGATAATACCGCGAATTCTACTATTGACGCGAATGCAAATATCCAGTCAAAAGATATGGTGAACCTTCTTAGTGAGATGTCCAAGCCTCATATGAAACTTCTCGGATACAACAAGCTCTTTTATGAGATTGTCAAGAAATATGGCATGGCAAAAGCCCAAGAGGTATTGGAAAGCGAGTGGAGAGGCGACATCTTCATTCACAACTCTTCGGATATCAGCTTCCGTCCATACTGTTTTAATTATGATCTGGAAAAACTTGCAACAAGGGGTATGTTTTTTGTATCTAACCTGAAGACCGGACCCGCAAAACATTTGACAACCTTCTGTGATCATCTCCTTGAGATGGTATCCTGGGTTTCCAACCGGCAATCCGGCGCATCCGGAATCGCAAACGCCCTTATGTGGATGTACTGGTTTTGGAAAAATGATATTGCCGATAATCACTACATCAAATCTCCGGAGTATTACAGAGATCAGTGCTTTCAAAAGTTTATCTTCGATCTTAATATGCCTTATCTGAGAATTTCCCAGTGTGCTTATACAAATATCTCAACGTATGACCGTGTTTACTGCGAAGAAATGTTCGGAGACTTTGTATATCCTGACGGTACATGCTTCATTGATTGCATTGATGAGTTTATTGAGTTTCAAAAGCGATTTTTGGAGCTGTTCAGCGAAATGCGGGAGACAAATCTGTATACATATCCGGTACTAACGTGCTGCCTTGTATATCGGGATGGAGAGTTTAAAGATCCTGAGTTCGCCCGGTGGATGTCAGACCATAATATGCGATGGGCCGATTCCAATTTCTTAATCTCTCCGGACACAACTTCTGCCGCCTCATGTTGCCGGCTCTTATCTTCAATTACAGATCTGAAGGTAGAAAAGAAAGAGAAGTTGTCAGGGGTTCTGAATTCTATCGGAGGATCTTCATTAGACATCGGAAGTGTTGTTGTCACTACGCTGAATATGGCCGGGCTTGCCTACCAATCCAAAGACGTTGACGGATTCTTTGATGTCCTTGAACGTAAAACAAGGCTCATTATTGAAGCAAATGATGTGGTGCGCAGCATTATTAAAAGAAATGTTGAAAAGGGCCTGCTCCCTAACTACAGCTATGATCTTATGAAGTTTGAGCGCCAGATGAACACCATTGGGATTAACGGAGTTTGGGAGGCTGCCAAACATTTTGGTTTTACCTGTCAAGATGAATTTGGATACTGGGATTACACAGAGGAAGGGCTTAACTTTGCAAGCTCTATTTTGGATAAAATCAATCAGATTAAAGGCAGCTACGACTTTGACTATTCCATCAATATTGAGCAAACCCCAATGGAAAACGGGGCAATTAAAATTGCAAGAAAGAATCAAATTCTTTATGGGTCTGATGATTATATTACCGGGAACCAGTGGATCAGCCTGAAGGATAAGGCAACAATTCAGGCCAGAGCGAGAGCTGCAGGTATTTTGGATTCCAAGTGTGGGGGAGGATGCATCACACACGTTCAGATTGACGCTCCGTTTAACAATTCAGAACAGGCGTGGCGCACTTTGAATTATATGGCAGAACAGGGCGTAATCTATTTTGCATATAACCTGAAAATCAATCTGGATGACCAGCAGCATAGTTTTACAACCTCTACCTGTCCCTATTGCGGAGATATTCCGTCTGAAACCTATCAAAGAATCGTGGGATATCTTGTTCCTACAAAGTCGTGGAGCGAAGGACGCAGGGCAGAGCTTGCAGAGAGAGACTGGATGAACCTGAACGACGTGATTTTGTGATGAAGCTGAAGAATATTTCATACGAAGATTTTGTTAATTACCGCTTGCCGTCCATGATGCTCGCTTCCTGTTCCTGCACATGGAAGTGCCCCATTGAACAAGGGCTGCCTGTATCAATCTGCCAAAATTCCGAAATTGCCAGACAGCCCACTATGGATGTCCCGCCAGATAAAATTATTGCGGAATATAAGGGCAACCCCATTACTCAGGCGATTGTGATTGGAGGACTGGAGCCTATGCTTCAGTTCTCCGAACTGATTGACTTTATCCAGTGCCTGCGCGGTTCCGGGATTAACGACGATGTTGTTATTTATACCGGCTACCGGGAGGACGAGCTTGCAACTGAAATTGCCGCCTTAAAACATTACCCCAATATCGTTGTAAAATTCGGACGCTACATGCCGGGGCATACCCCTCATTACGACCCTGTGCTCGGAGTCGAGCTTGCCTCTGATAACCAGTACGCGGTCAGGATATCTTGACATACTCCCCATATCTAAAGCCAGGGGTTTTACGCCGATTTTTGATAAGGAGATTTTATGGAAATTCATGTCGTAAACAATCTGAAGCACGTAACTGAAGTAAGAAACGCACTCAAAGAATCGGGGGGATACTGTCCTTGTAAGCTGGAAAAGACAGAAGATACGAAGTGTATCTGCAAAGAATTCAGAGAAAGTCCCGCCGGTACGACCTGCCACTGCGGGCTGTATATAAAAACAAAGGAATGAGTTATGAATTCATTACATAAATACGGCGCACTTCGCCCGAAGATAGATATCAGGGATTACCGTTATAAGCCCGCCGCGACGATGGTGTTTCCCGAGGAATACGAGCTGGAAAAACCATGCGTAAAGAATCAGGGCTCGATATGCTCCTGCGTGGCTCATGCCCTCAGCTCAATTATTGAGTACCATCATAAGAGGCAGCAGGGGACAGAAGAGGGGTTTTCCGTCGGATTCCTTTACGGATGCCGACCTTATGAGTATCAGGGAGCCGGCCTTTACCTGCGCGACGCTCTTTCAGTCGCCTGTAAATACGGAGACGTAAAAGAAAGGGACTTCCCCTATAACGAAGAAGTCCCCGGAATTATTGACAGAGTAGAGCAACGTCTGTCTGATCTGAAGAAAAAGGCTGCACCAAACCGGATAAGCTGTTATGCAAGGGTAGAAACCGATTCAGAAATCAAATCTGCCCTGAAGAACAACGGACCAGTACTAATCAATATCCCCGTATATCATGACCTTACACAGAATTCAAAAGGAGAAATTCTCCCCTACGGAAAGGTACAGGGATATCATGGTGTTTTAATCTATGGATGGACCTCATCTGGTTGGAAAATTCTAAATTCGTGGGGATCTCAGTGGGGTAATAACGGCTCCGCTATACTGAAATACGAATACCCGATTGAAGAAGCGTGGAGCGTTACGGATGATATTATTAACGTCAGAAAAATGCCTTTCTCAGAAACCTTTAACATTTTCTATAAGATTATCAATAAAGTATTAAATTGGAGAAGCTGTAAATGAACGTAACTCTCAAAAAGCTCAGTGATAACGCAATTACCCCCACTCGGGGCAGCGCATATGCGGCAGGATACGACCTGTATTCCTGTCTGGACGCTCCTGTAACCATCAAGCCATTCCACACTGTAAAGATTCCAACAGGGCTGTCCATGTCTCTTCCGGACGGCTTTGCAGGACTGATTTACGCCCGCAGCGGACTAGCTACTAAAAATGGGGTTAGACCTGCTAATTGCGTAGGTTTGTGCGACGCCGACTATAGAGGAGAGTACATCGTTGCGCTCCATAATGACAGTATAGAGCCTTATACTGTGAATCATGGGGACCGTATCGCACAACTTGTAATTGCGCCGGTTGCGCATGTTAACTTCATCGAAGGAGATTTGGGGACAACTGAACGCGGAGACGGGGGATTCGGCAGCACTGGAAGATAGACGAAAGGCGGAGCGGCTCAAATCCGCTCCGCCCGCCATATAAGGAGGGGTTATGAAATCAGTGCCTATCTGGGAAAAAAGCAACCTTACTTTAGAAGAAGCGGCGGCATATTCAGGAATCGGAATTAACAAGTTGCGAGAAATTACCAACGATTCTAGGTGCAACCTAGTTTTGTGGGTAGGGAACAAACGCCTTATCAAGCGTCGCAAATTAGATCAATATACCGACGAATCATTTTCAGTTTAGTAATGCAAAAAGGGGAGAAGTGTGGTAAAATACAAGAGTCACATTAGGCTCCTTCCTGACAGGAAGGAGAGATATTATGAGTAGAGGCGTTAGGAGAAAGGATAAGAATGGCTTAGTTTTGAAAGAAGGGGAAAGTCAAAGAAAAGATCTTACGTATCAGTATAGGTTTACCTGCGCGGGTAAGCGTAAATATCTCTACGCTCCAACGTTGATGGAGCTCCGGGAAAAAGAAACAGAAGTCCAGAAACAGATATCTAATGGCATGGACTACGCCAAAGGTCAAATCAGCGTCATTGAGCTTGTTGAACGAAGGTTAAACCTTCAAAGGGGTTTTAGAGATAACACAAAGAAGTCATATACATTTGTTATCAATACTCTTAAAAAGTGCGAATTCGGATACGCTAAAATATGCGACGTTAAGATGTCAGATGCTAAACAATGGTTACTCAGTCTTTACGACGAGGGAAGAAAGCGCGGGACTATACTGCTATTTCGAGGAGTTGTCCGCGCCGCATTCGGTGACGCATATGATGAAGAGGTTATAAACCGTAATCCATTTGATTTCAAAACGGACTTTATCCCCAAAGAGGGTCAGTCACGAGAAGCGTTAACCCCTCTACAACAAAAAGTGTTTTTGGAGTTTCTTAAACACGATTATGCATCCGGACGACTTTATGATATGGCAAATATATTATTAGAAACCGGAATGCGTATTGGCGAATTTTGCGGACTTACAGAATCTGACTTATCATTCGAAGAACGTGATATACGTATAGAGCGACAAATGACACTTACGACCAGCGGCGAGCGTCATATCGGAGTGCCTAAATCAAGAAGTGCAATACGGTTCATACCAATGTCTACGTCGGCGTATATTAGTTTCAAAAATCTTATTTCATCTAAGTCCTCAGATATAAACTATATTAGTGTTGATGGATACCATGATTTTGTTTTGACCGCTAATACGGGTTATCCTTATTCGCCAAATTATGGTGCGCTCATATTAAGGAGTGCGGTTGAAGAGTATAATAACACCCACGATATCCCGTTGCCCTGTATCACGCCTCATGTATTACGTCATACATTCTGTACTAATAAGCTAAACGCAGGGATGGATATTAAAAGCCTACAGTATGTTATGGGGCACGCAAGCGTTTCAACTACGCTAAATGTATACGCCCACACACGGTATGAAAGGGTCAAAGAACAAATGCTCAGTTGTATAGGGTAATCTTAAATCAGTCATACACCAATTTTACACCAGTTACACCTGAATTTATGGACTGTTTTAAAGGCTTACGTGCATCTTCAGTTTTAATGATTCCAGAAATTCGTGATTCTAAAGCCATTTGTAGAGATATGTAGTCTTGTGTATAATTCAAAATTTTGTCATGGAAATTCCCTAACAAAATTATAAAGAAAACCTAACGGCAGTCGGCCGGCAGTGTATCACTGCCGGCCGACTGCCGCGAAGCGTTAGACCAAAGCAAAGGAAAATTCAGCGGAAACGGCAAGCTCGCCGTGAACGGAGCCTGTTCCGCTTGCGAAACGAAACGGTCCTTTTTCCTTGACGATTCTGCATTCAATGGTCAGGGTTTCTCCGGGGAGCACCTTGCGGCGGAACCTGACCTTGTCGAGGCTTGTGAAGTAGGGGAGGGTTCCCGCCCTGCATGCCGCGTCGCCGGTGAGAAGCACACAGCAGGTCTGCGCCATCATTTCGCAGAGCAGGACTCCGGGAACCACCGGGCTGTCCGGAAAATGTCCCTGCAGGAACCATTCGTCGCCGCGGACGGTGTAGCGACCGCGGGCGCTGCCGTCCTCAAGGCGTTCGGCCTCGTCGATGAGCAGCATCGGTTCGCGGTGGGGGAGAATGGCTTTGATTTCGTCTCTGTTCATCTGTTCTCCTCAGCGCGCCTTGCGGAAGGCCAGGCAGGCGTTATGGCCGCCGAAGCCCAGCGAGGCGGATACTGCAAGGTCAATTTCGGCCTTGCGGGCGGTGTTCGGAATATAATCGAGGTCACATTCGGGGTCCGGCTCACCGTAGCCGATGGTGGGCGGCAGCAGGCTGTTGTCAAGCGCAAGAATCGAAGCGATTGCTTCGACCGCGCCGGCGGCGCCCAGCATATGGCCAGTCATCGACTTGGTCGAGCTGACGGCGATTTTGTGGGCCTCCTCTTCGCCGAAGGCAAGCTTTACCGCGAGGGTTTCGGAGGCGTCGTTGAGAGTAGTGCTGGTCCCGTGCGCATTGTAATAGACCCGTTCCCCCGCGGCATGGCCTGCCTGCCCGAGCGCCTGACGAATCGCGCGGGAGGCGCCCTTCGCTTCCGGATCGGGGGCTGTGACGTGGTGCGCGTCGCAGGTATGACCGTATCCGGCAACCTCGGCGTAGATTTTCGCGCCGCGCGCCTTCGCGTGCTCATATTCCTCCAGAACGAGGACGCCTGCGCCCTCGCCCATTACAAAACCGTCGCGGCGCTTATCGAAGGGGCGGCAGGCGGTTTTGGGATCGTCGTTCTGGGTCAGCGCCATGCAGGCGGTAAAGGCGGCGACCCCCAGCGTGGTGATTGAAGCCTCGGTGCCGCCCGCGAGGATCGCGTCGGCCCAGCCGCCCGCGATGGTGCGGTAGGCTTCTCCGATGGCGTTGGTTCCGGTGGCGCAGGCGGTCACGACTGGCAGACAGGGTCCCTGCGCGTTGAAGCGGATGGCAACATTTCCGGCGGCAAGGTTGGCGATCATCATCGGGATGGTCATGGGGGAGACGCGGTGAGGTCCGCTTTTGAGAAGTTTTTCTTCCTCGCGGACCATTGTGGAAAGCCCCCCGATCCCCGAGCCGATATAGACGCCGAGCCGTTCGGGGTCGCAGGCGAGCCCGGAATCCTCCATGGCCTGCTGGGCGGCCGAAATGGCGTACTGCGAAAAAAGGTCGAGACGCTTGGCTGCCATCTTGTCAACATAACGGGTGATGTCAAAGTCCTTGACCTCGGCGGCGACCTTCGCCTTATAACCGGAGGGGTCAAAGTGATGAATCAGCCCGATGCCGGAAACCCCATTGGAGAGATTCTCCCAGAAAGTGGGGATGTCGTTTCCCACGGGAGTGACGGCGCCGAGGCCGGTGACTACAACTCGCTTCATTCATGTTCTCCTCTCAGAACAGCGGAGGCTGCCGCTGTGAATTCCCGGTGCAGCGTTTCAAAGAGCTGGTGCACCGTTACGACGTCGTTGACAAGGTAGCCGTTGGCGCCGACAAAGGCAAAGCCGCGGTCAAGCCTGCCCTTACAGGCGGCAAGCAGCGCCGCCGAGATACAGTAAGGGGAGCTTTCGACCCTGCAGGTGGTGATGCAGTGCCAGGGGCAGGACTTCGGGCAGGTTTCCCCGGCCTTGGCCCTGCGCAGAAACTCATTGCCGATTGCCCGTCCCGGCATCCCCACGGGACTTTGGATAATGGTGATATCTTCCTGACGGCAGTTGACATAAGCTTCCTTGAAGGCGGGGGAGGCGTCACACTCCTCGGTGGCGACAAAACGGGTGGCCATCTGTACCGCCGAAGCGCCGAGCGACAAAATCCGGTGGATATCCGCGCCTGAAAAAACCCCGCCTCCCGCGATCAGCGGAATGGCGCGCCCCGCCTTCTGCTCCAGCTCATCGATGGCGGGACGAAGCTTTCCGACCAGCGATTCCAGCGAAAATTCGGGATCGTCCAGCTGTGCGCGGGAAAAGCCGAGATGACCGCCCGCTTTCGGTCCCTCGAGGACAAAGCCGTCGGGCAGACGGCGGTATTTCTCCTGCCACCAGCGCGAAATCATCTTCACCGCCTTGGCCGAGGAAACGATCGGCACCAGCGCGGTGGCGGAGGACGCGTATTTCGGCAGGTCAAGCGGAAGCCCGGCCCCCGAAAAAATGACGTCGATTCCTGCGCCGGCCGAAACCTTGACCATCTCGGCAAAGTCCGACATGGCGGTCATGATGTTGACCCCGAGCATTCCCGGCGCGTGCGGGACGATTTTTGCCCGCGCGGCGGCAATTTCTTCTGCGAGCGATTCCCGGATCGCCTTCTGGTGGTCCGGCTCGGCGGGGCGCCGCAGCATACCGATTCCGGCGGCTGAAATGACCCCCACGCCGCCTTCGCTGGCGACGGCGGCGGCGAGGTTCCGCATCGAGATGCCGACCCCCATGCCGCCCTGCACAATGGGGACGGGAGCGTGGGAGGCGCCGAGAATCAGGGGAGGCAGCTTAAAATCAAACATGACGGCTCGCTTTCTTTCTCAGTGGAATCGGCTTACATTGCCAGCCCGCCGTCAATCCGAATGACTTCTCCGGTCAGATATCCCGCCGGCTCGCTGCAAAGAAAGCAGACAAGGGCGGCAATTTCCTCCGGCCTGCCCATTCGTTTCATGGGGATCGAGGCAATTGAGGCTTCCCGGACCTTTTCGGGAAGCGCCGCGGTCATATCGGTTTCAATAAAGCCGGGAGCGATGGCATTGCAGGTGATTCCCCGGCCCGCCAGCTCCCGGGCGACCGATTTGGTCAGGCCGATCATCCCGGCTTTGGCGGCCGAGTAGTTGGCCTGACCGGCATTGCCGCAAAGACCGGAAACCGATGAGATATTGACAATTCTTCCGAAACGGCGCCTGACCATCGTCCCCGCACAGGCGCGGGTCATCAGGAACGCGCCGCGCAGGTTGGTTGAGAGCACCGCGTCGAAATCCTCGTCCTTCATCCGCATCATCAGCCCATCGCGGGTGATGCCTGCGCAGTTGATGAGGAAATCGATCCCGCCCCACTCCTCCTGCAGCGCGCCGCAGGCCTGTTTGACCGACGCGGAGTCGGAAACATCGCAGCGAACCGTACGGATCTCTCCGCCTGCTTCGGCGGCGAAGGCAGCTGTTTCCCTGGCGGCTGTTTCATTCCCGGCATAAAAGACGGCAGTTTTGGCATGATGTCCGGCAAGCGCAAGAGCGACGGCGCGTCCGATTCCGCGCGATCCGCCGGTGACAATGGCAGTTTTTCCGGTGAACATCCGATCAGCCCCCCTTTATCGCTTCAATCGTCTTTTGCAGCGACTGCGCATCCTCGACATTGGCGATGAACGCCTCGGGAAGAGTCTTTTTCACAAAACCGGAGAGCGTTTTTCCCGCGCCGACCTCTACAAAAGCGGTGAAGCCGTCAGCCCAGAGCCGCTCGAGGGTCTTTTGCCAGTAGACGGGGCTGACGAGCTGACGGGCCGGCATTTCGCGGTCCGCTCCCTCGTAGGGGGAGGCTGTGGCGTTGGCGTAAACCGGAATAGCCGGAGCGGACATCGGCAGGCTCTGAAGAACCTCTCTCAGTCCGTCGGCGGCGCTCTGCATAAAAGGGGAGTGGAAGCCTCCGCTCACCGCGAGCGGGATTCCGCGTCCGCCCGCCGCCTTGGCGGCGGCGGCGAGAGCCTCCTTTTTGACACGCAGCGTGGCGGCGACCGTCTGGCCGGGACAGTTAAAATTGATCGGGTAACTGTCACCGACCTCCCGGCAGACCTCCGCGGCCTTCTCGGGCGTGAGCTTCAGAAGGGCGACCATGCCGCTTTGGCTCGCCTCCGAGGCGGCGTTCATCAGTTCGGCACGTTTCACGACGAGAGAAAACCCGTCTTTCGGCGAGAAAGCGCCCGAAAAAGTGAGGGCCGCGACCTCCCCGAGCGAAAATCCTGCGACGGCATCAGGGAAAACGCCGGCTTCCCGCAGAGCTTCCGCGGCAGCGAGATCGACGCAGTATAGGCAGGGCTGGGTGTTGATGGTGACGGCAAGCTCCTCGGCAGTCCCCTCAAAGCACTGGGAGGAGGTGCCGGGGCGGATGGAATCCGCGCAGGCGAAGACCGCGGCGGCGGCGGGGGAGGCTTCGCGGAGCGACTTCCCCATGCCGCTGTACTGTGAGCCCTGACCCGAAAATAAAAATGCTATTTTACCCATTTGGCGGCACCTCGCAAAATCTGTTCCGTTTCGTCCATCATTTCCCGGATGATTTCAGCACAGCTCTGCTCCTTGTGCATCATCCCGGCAATCTGGCCGGACATAAAGGTCCCATGCTCGAGGTCTCCCTCCTGCACGGCTTTGCGCAGTGCGCCGACCCCCATTGCCTCCAGCTCGGCGGCGGGGACGTTGGAATCCGCCTCAAGCTTCATAATCTCGCGGGAGAAAGGAGTCTTCAGGCAGCGGACCGGATGTCCGAGCCGCTTGCCGGTAGCGATGGTATCAATATCCTTCGCCTTGAGGACGCGCTCCTTATAGATGGGATGGACATTGCATTCATGAGCGGTGAGAAAGCGGGTGCCCATCTGCACTCCGATTGCTCCGAGCATCAGGGCGGCCGCCATGCCGCGTCCGTCGCCGATGCCGCCCGCCGCGATCACCGGGAGATCAACCGCGTCGACGACCTGCGGAACGAGGGTCATGGTGGTCAGCTCGCCAATGTGGCCGCCTGATTCACAGCCCTCTGCGATGACCGCCGTGGCGCCGCTGCGCTGGGCCATTTTCGCATACGCCACCGAAGCGACCACCGGCAGAACGGTGATTCCGGCCTCTTTCCAGGCGGGCATATACTTGCCGGGGCTGCCGGCGCCGGTGGTGACGACCTTGATGCCCTCCTCAACGACAACCTGTGCCACCTGATCGGCAAAGGGACTCATCAGCATGATGTTGACGCCGAAGGGCCGGTCGGTCATTGCTTTGGCTTTTCTGATCTGGGTTCTCAGCCACTCGGCGTCGGCGTTCATTGCCGAGATCAGTCCGAGTCCGCCCGCGTTGGAAACGGCAGCGGCCAGATCGGCGTCAGCGACCCATGCCATGCCGCCCTGAATGATGGGGGCCTCAATGCCGAGCAGCCCGCAAAGCGGTGTTTTCATCATAGCGTTACGCCTTCGCCTGCAGGCTTTCAATATAGGAGAGCAGGCTTTTGACATCGACGAGGCTCTCGTTCATTTCAAGTTCAAGGTCAAAGGCCTCCTCAAGGTTCATGATAATCTCAACGATGTCAAGCGAGTCGAAGCCCAGCTCTTCGAAGGTGGTTTCCGTCTTGATTTCAGAGGGATCGATCTCCTTGTATTCGGCAAGGACCTTGGCGACGGTTTCAAAATTATTCATGGTGTAATTCTCCTTTTTCTTGATCATTTTCGGTTTGTTCTTCTATGCAAAACCGCGCATTCGCGCGGAAAAGCGCAAAATTAATCGATCTCCCAGCGGATGACCGCCGAGGCGCTCGTCAGGCCGGCGCCGAAGGCGCACATCGCGAGCAGATCTCCCTTTTTAAATTTTCCCTGTTCGCGGCTTTCATCGAGCAGAATCGGAATGCAGGCCGCGGAGGTATTGGCAAGCCGTTCGATATTGATGAGAAACCGCTCACGAGGGATTTTCATTTTGGACATGGCGAATTCAATGATCCGCATGTTGGCCTGATGTGGGAGAACCCAGTCGATATCCGCTTCGGACAGTCCGGCGTCCCTGATCGAGCCGCGCAGGCCGCGGCACATCGCGGTTACGGCAAATTTGAAAACTTCCTGTCCATCCATCACCGCATAGCTTTCGGGGCCCCGCGCGCGTCCCGGCAGATTCCCCCGTGCGGCGGGAACATAAAGAACATTGGTGCGGCCCTGGGTTTGGATCGAGAGGGAGCGAAGTCCTTCTCCCGGGCCAAGAACCACCGCGCCCGCTCCATCCCCGAACAGGACGCAGGTGGAACGGTCGCGCCAATCCATCAGACGGCTCATTGCTTCGGCGGCAATGACAAGAATCCGTTTGGCTCTTCCGCGGGCAAAATAACCGTCGGCCACATCGAGCGCGAAGAGAAAGCCGGGACAGGCGGCGCTGACATCGAAAGCGGGGCAGGAGGCGCCGATCGCTTCCTGAACCGTACAGGCGAGGGAAGGGGTGATGTAGTCGCTGCTGATGGTGGCGCAGAGGATCAGGTCGAGGTCCCCGGGACCGACGCCCGCGGAGGCCATCGCCCTGCGGGCGGCTTCGGCGGCGAGCTCGGTGAGGGATTCCTCCATACAGACGTGGCGCTGACCGATTCCGGTACGGGAACGAATCCATTCATCGGTAGTATCCACAAAGCTGCAGAGCTCCTCATTGGTCAGGACCGTTTTGGGCAGGGCCCGGCCTGTGGAAAGAATCGAAAAGCTCATGGGACGTTACTCCTTATGATTGTCGGTTTTCTTGAGATAGCGCCGTTCCGTCGGGGCGATATGGTCGCGGTACTGCCGCTCGAAAAAGCTGTTGAGCCGCTGCATCCCCTTGAGCAGCTGGCCGCGCTCCTCGCTGGACAGCTCCTTGGTGAGCGCGCGAACCATATTTTCGTGAAAGTAAGCAAAAAGCGCATAAGCTTTGCGTCCCTGACGGGTCATATGGATGTAGACGACTCTGCCATCCTCTTCCGAGCGCCGCCGCACGACGCATCCCTTGGCGGTCAAACGGTTGACCGCGGCGCTTACCGAGGGCTGGGTGATGTTGAGCGCCTGCGCGATCTGCTTGACGGTGCAGCATTTTCCCTCGCTTTTTCCGATCACCTCGAGCAGGTGCATCTCGCTTCCGGTGACATTCAGCTCCCCGATCCGCTGTAAAAACTGATTTTCAATCTTAACGGTATAGCGGTAAGCGGTAAGCAGAGTATCATCAAGTCTGCGGGAAAATTCGTCCATCGCCGAGCCTCCTCTCATGGATGGGATTGTGGAAAACATTTTGCAAAATAATTAGATTGTCTATCTAATTATAAAAAGAGGCATCCGTCTTGTCAAGAAAAGGGCTGACAATTTATAGAAAATTCACAACTATACAGGATGTCTCTTCGCCGCGGATTTCATCCGGCAAGAAAAGGTGTCTTGTCATCTCTGTGTAAATGGTGTATAATAACGGCGTTATGGTCGGGCATTTTTGCCGGAACCGGAAAGATGGGAGAAGAATATGTCGCTCAGGGTCGCACAGTGTCAGAATGCAAGGCGCGCAAGAAAAACGGGACATACCGTCCCGCTGATTTTGTTTCTTCTTGTGCTGACGACCTGCGGCGCCCTTCTGTGGGCGGCCTCCACCCGGCTGGGCTTATGCGGCCGGGAATTTTCTGTCACCGAAGGACTTGATTCCCGGGCGGAGAGTCTCTATGAGGGCTTCTTTGCCGCCTTTGGACGCGAAAACGACCGGGACCGGCTCTCTTACCGGATCAACCGCCGGATTGAGCTTGAGCCGGGCGGACCCGCGGCACTCTGCCTTGGAAATCCGCTTCGTAATTCCTTCCTCCTCCGGGCGGAGATCCGCCTTGATGAAAGCGGCACGGTTCTGTTTTCGAGCGGCCTGCTGCTGCCGGGCCGCCAGATCAGGTCGGCGGTGCTTGATACCACGCTTGAAGCGGGGGAATATGCGGCGACCGCCCGATTCTATGCCATTGATCCTGTGAGTCTTGCGGAGCTGGGCTGGGTCAGCGAGCCGCTGACCGTCACGGTATTGTCCTGAAAACGGCGGCGTAATGCCGCCGGGAAAATATTCGCCCCATGGGGCAAAAAATTCGAAATGAGGCCGACTTCCATGATCGATATCAAAAACGAGCGAAATCTCACGATGCTCACCGATTTTTATGAGTTGACGATGGCCAACGGCTATCTGCACAAGGGAATGCAGGACCGGCAGGTTGTGTTCGACATGTTTTTTCGGAGAATTCCCGACGGGGGCGGATATGCGATCGTCGCCGGTCTTGAACAACTGATGCAGTATCTTGACAACCTCCAGTTTTCGGAGGAGGATATTGCATTTCTCCGCAGTAAAAATACCTTTTCGGAGGAATTCCTCGATTATCTGCGCCGTTTTAAATTCATCTGCGATGTCTGGGCGATCAAGGAGGGAACCCCCGTCTATCCTCAGGAGCCTCTGGTCGTGGTCAAAGGGCCGGTGATTCAGGCACAGCTTGTTGAGACGATGGTGCTGCTTTCCCTCAACTACCAGTCGCTGATCGCCACCAAATCCACCCGGATGAACCGGGTTGCCGAGGGGCGGGCCATCATGGAATTCGGCTCCCGCCGCGCGCAAAGCTACGATGCCGCGATGCTCGGCGCCCGTGCGGCCTATATCGGCGGATGCACCTCGACTGCCTGCGTCATTGCCGACCAGTACTATAACATTCCGGCGGTGGGGACAATGGCTCACAGCTGGGTACAGCTCTTTCCGGATGAATATGAGGCGTTCAAGGCTTATGCCGAGATCTATCCTGACAACTGCACTCTGCTGATCGATACCTATGACGCGCTCAATTCAGGAATTCCCAATGCGATCCGCTGCTTTAACGAGGTGCTGCTCCCGAAGGGTTTCCGTCCCCAGGGGGTTCGCATCGATTCAGGAGATATCGCTTATCTTTCGAAGAAGATGCGGGTGATGCTCGACGAAGCCGGCTTCCCGGAATGCAAGATCGTCGCTTCCAACTCGCTCGATGAGTATATCATCCGCGATCTCATCCTTCAGGATGCCAAGGTTGATCTCTTCGGCGTCGGTGAAAACCTGATTACCAGCCGTTCCGAGCCGGTGTTCGGCGGCGTATACAAGCTGGTCGCGGTCGAGGAAGAGGATGGCAGGCTTGCCCCCCGCATCAAGATCAGCGAAAGCCCCGAGAAGATCACCACCCCCGGCTTCAAAAAGCTCTATCGCCTTTACGACCGCAAGAGCGGGCAGGCCATCGCGGACTATATCACTCTTTTTGAGGAAAAGGTGGACGATACCCGTCCGCTGACCATATTTGACCCCAACGCCGTCTGGAAGAAAAAGACCCTTCGAAATTTTGAAGCGGTCGAACTGCTGACTCCCATCTATGAAAAGGGAAAGCGGGTCTATACCTCCCCGAGTCTTGCCGAAATTCAGCGGTATTGCAGGAGAGAGCTTGACCGGACCTGGGATGAGGTCAAGCGGTTTGAGAATCCGCACCGCTATTATGTTGATCTTTCCCAAGCGCTTTACACCCTCAAATCTTCAATGCTCGACGAGTCCGAGGCAAAGATTCGGGCCATGATCGAGCAGGCCAAGGAACAGTAAGGCTGTCAAAAAAGACGACGTGGAATAAGCCGCCCCGGATTGCGCGGACAGCGCAATCCGGGGCGGCTTATTCCACGTCAGTGGGATTTTTCCTGCTGATCGATTTGACCGGTTTGCTTTGATCGGAGGAAGCTGGCGCTTATTGCCGCTTTGACGGCTTGTTTCAGGCGGAAACGGCACTTTCCACATCAGGGGCTTTTTCCAACGACCGATTTGACTGCTTTGCTTCGATCGGAGGAATTTGGTGTTTATTGCCGCTTTGACGGCCCGTTTCAGGCAGGAACGTAATTTTCCCGCAATCAGTCGGGCATGACGGCGATGTCGGTGAGCAGCGCCTCCACATCCTGCGCCGGAGTTGACCAGCTTGTACAAAAGCGGACGATTCTGCGTCCAGCCCCGGCATCCGCCCAGAATTCGCTGCGATAGCGTTCGTTGAGAAAGGCGAGCTGTTCCTTTTTCAGAACAGGGAACTGCTGGTTGGTGGTGGAACCGCCGTACATCCCGACTCCTTTTTCCTCGAAGGCCCGGCGGATTCTCAATGCCTGCGTCACCGCTTCGCGACAAATGGAAAAGTAAAGCCCGTCCTCGAACAGAACATCAAATTGAATTCCGAGCAGTCTGCCCTTGGCAAGCATGCCGCCGCGCTGCTTGATGAAATAGCGGAAGTCGCGCTTGAGTGCCTCCCTGCGGATGACCACCGCTTCACCGAACAGGGCGCCACATTTGGTGCCGCCGATGTAGAAGATGTCGCAGAGAGCGGCCAGCTCCGGAAGAGTCAGATCGTTCCGGGGGCTGGCAAGACCATAGCCCAGCCGGGCGCCGTCGATATAAAGCGGAATTCCGTACCGGCGGCAGACGTTATAAAGATCGGCAAGCTCTTTTTTGGAATAAATCGCCCCCGACTCGGTAGGGAAGGAGAGATAGAGCATTCCGGGCTGAACCATATGCTCACGAATTTCACAGCTGCGGTCCTCCCGCAAAATTTTCTCCACCTGACCGGCGGTGATCCGGCCGTCCGATGAAGGCAGAGGGAGCACCTTGTGTCCCGTCGATTCGATTGCGCCGGTTTCATGACAGGCGATGTGTCCCTCTTCCGCGCACAGAACGCCCTGATGAGGCCGCAGAATCGAAGCGATCACCGTCGTATTGGTCTGGGTTCCGCCAACGAGAAAATGTACGTCCGCGTCCGGTGCCGCGCAAGCCGCCTGAATCCGTTTTTTGGCGCTTTCGCAGTAGCGGTCACAGCCATAGCCGGGCGTCGCCTCCCAGTTGGTTTCGTTGAGTCTCTGCAAAATTTTGGGGTGTGCTCCCACAAGATAATCACATTGGAAAGAAATCATCAGGTTCCTCCATTTCATGAATCTACCGGCTGGCCGGTGCTTTGCACAAGTCCCGCGCAGGGCCTGCCATCGGACGTGCCTGCTGGTACATTGATTTCCTTCGCCTGCATATAAGACGGTCCCACTGCTATTAAAACAGCGCATTTCCCCGGCTTTTCACAAGCAATCACTTCTGCATTGTTTTATGAGGGGTTCTTCACCGCGCCCGGATGAGGGTGGTGGGCGCCATCGCTCACGGCTTTCTCCGGTGGTCGTTTTATGTTGCGCCCGGATGAGGGTGGCGGGTGCCGGCGATCACAGCTTTTTTCGGTGATCGTTTCACGCCGCGCCCGGATAGGGACGATGGACGCGGCAAAAGCTTTTTCGACCGCCGGGCATTGCCGGCGGCTTTTCTTTACATAGCTTTAGTGCATGGAACCATCAGCTCTGCTGGTAAGGGTGGAAGCTTCCGCTTCAAGAATCGGGCAAAGCGAGCTGAAAACAAAATTTTGGATGACAGGGAGATTTTTCCGTTTATGGGCTGTAGGACAAGCGATGCAAGTGAAAAAATTTCAGTGTCTCCCGAACGGTTTTTCGATACAAATTTTTTCATGGCCGACTCAGGTACCTGGCATTATCGGTAGCTTTCTTCTGCAAAAGAGGGACCCGAATTATTCTTCGGGTCCCCGAGATCGGCTCAAAGGGATTGAAGCAGCTCTTTGAGTCCCTCCGCCTCGACGGTGGGGGAGTAGTAGAAGCCCTGCTCATAGGGACAGCCATAAGCGGCGAGCTTCTGAAGCTGGTTTTCGGTCTCGACCCCTTCGGCAATGATTTTGAGCCCGAGCTTTCCGGCAATGGAGATCAGCCCTTCGATGAGAATTCCGCTGCGCTCGTTATCCTCAAGCTGCCATATGAAGAGGCGTTCGAGCTTGAGAACATCAACCGGCAGATCGAGGATGTTGGTGATTCCCGAATAGCCGGTGCCGAACTCATTGAGGATGAACTCGACGCCGAGCTCGGAAAGCTCCTGCATGACAATGTTCACCTGTGAGAACGAGTCGATCAGAATACTTTCGGAAAGCTCAAAGGCCAGCTTTTCGGCAGGAATGCCGTATTCTGCAAGCAGCGCGCGGACGTCCTCCGGGAAGGATTCCTGCAAAAAGAGGATTGGTGAAATGCAGACGGCAATCGATTCAAAGTCCTTTTTCTCATCAAGCAACTCCCGGATCAGTCCGCAAGTGTGGCGCAGCTCGAGCTGGTTGACGGCGCAGACGAGACCAAGCTGTTCGGCGATGGGCAGAAATTCCTGCGCGCTGATCCGCCCCAACGTGGGGGAGATAAGCCAGAGGTATCCTTCCGCGCGGGTAAACATTTTCTTTGCAACGCAGTAAGTAGGCCGGTAACGGAATTCAATCCCTTTTCCGGATTTCAGCGCGTCCTTCAGATCGTTGGCAATGGTCTGGCGGCGCTGCAGCTTCTGAATCAGCTCCTGATTGTAGACGGTATACTGATTCTGTCCCCGCTCGGCCGACTCGGAGACCGCCTGTTCGAGGTGGGAGGCGGCCGTTTCGGCATCCGGCGCATGGTCAGGGTAAAAAACGATTCCCATATCGACGCTGCACATACAGTCGAGGTCGTTGATCCGCCAGGCACGCTCAAACCGCTCGAGAACCTTTTCAACCCCTTCGGTTGCCTGCACAAAGGATGCCTCCTCCATGACGGCGATGAATTCCACGCCGCCATAGCGGTAGACGTCGGCGCACAGTTCTTCCGAGAGGTAGTGCGCTACCTCGTTGAGGAGCATTCCGCCGTACTCATAGCCGAAGGCGTTGTTGAAGGTCTTGAAATTTTCAATATACATTTTGACGAAAGCGCCCTTCGCCTTGGGGGAGGTCTGGATGGCCTCGCTCATTTTTTCGATGCACAAAGGACGGTTGGGGGTATCACAGATAACAAAATACGGTCTTGCCGGGGTGGAATTTTCTTTTTTGTGAAAGAACATCGAATCACACACCTTTCTGATGTCAGCCGCATAGCGCAGCGAATTTACCGGTCAAGCAGCGGCCCGAGCAGTGAAACTGCCGCGCTGCACCCCAAACGATCAGCCCCCAGGGCAAGAAAACGCTCCATATCGGCGCGGGTGCGGATACCGCCCGACGCTTTGATCTTCAGCGGATAGAGGTGACAGGCGATTTCCCGCGCAAAAAGGGAAATATCCTCCGCCGTTGCACCGCCGGTGGAAAATCCGGTGGAGGTTTTGATATAATCCGCGCCCGACTCTGCAACCAGCCGGCAGACGGTACGCTTCTCCTCCTCGTTGAGAAGGCAGGTTTCCACGATTACCTTGAGCACCTTTCCGGCCGACGCCTCCCGCACGGCGAACAGCTCGCGGGAAACCTCACCGAGCGCCCCCGACCGCAGTGCGCCGATTGGGATGACCAGATCCACTTCATCCGCGCCGGAGGAGATGGCTTCTCTTGCTTCAAAGACCTTGACAGCGGCGGACGATGCCCCAAGCGGAAAGCCGATCACGGTGCAAACCGGGATTCTGCCGCCCAAAAGCCCGGCGCAGAGGGGAACAAACCGGGGGTTGACACAGACCGATGCAACCGAACAGCGCAGCGCCTCGCCGCAGAGGGCTTCGATGTCCGCGGCGGTGGCCTCCGGCTTGAGCAGGGTATGATC
>Ga0129314_1000339_pt1 | contig 52827 bp, 49 predicted proteins | sample O1111metagenome_FD_94431 | JGI IMG/M metagenome (GOLD analysis project Ga0129314, IMG submission 94431) | Orangutan individual fecal microbial communities from fecal samples from Wisconsin, USA - O1111 metagenome | ecosystem: Host-associated > Mammals > Digestive system > Large intestine > Fecal... | reverse complement strand
TGTGAGTATATACCCCATGCAATAATTTCTATCCACGCTCTCCGTGAGGAGAGCGACCCATCATCGGTTGGTTTACGCAAGACCCTGTTGAATTTCTATCCACGCTCTCCGTGAGGAGAGCGACGGTCAGCTTTCCGCGTTCCCTGTTGGCGGCGGCGTATTTCTATCCACGCTCTCCGTGAGGAGAGCGACATCAATGCAAGTGCCAGAAGAATACCACCAGCAGATTTCTATCCACGCTCTCCGTGAGGAGAGCGACAAATCTCTCCAATGATGTCAGTGCAAAGGAATGTATTTCTATCCACGCTCTCCGTGAGGAGAGCGACAGCAAAAGTGTATAAAATTTTATCTCACTTTTGTGAAAAGTTAAACTAAATTTTCATAATCACAATACAAAGCCTTATTCAAACCAACATTCCCTATAAATAAAACTTTGCAAAAGCCAAATCCCGGTGCGAAGGTGCCAATGATATCCTGTGAGCTATCCCTTCGCACCAGAATGACAGGAGGATAAATCACTATAAAATTAAAATGTCATCCTGAGCAAAATCCGGGTGAAGGCCAATGTGTTCCACACGGTTTTGATAATGATTCCCCAACTGGTAAAACCGCAAGCTGTCTTGCGCCGGATCAATCAAGGCGCTGAGAGCAGCTTTAAATGTTGCATATTGGGCAGCATTCAGCAAACATTCAAACACCGAATTCTGCACACGCTGTCCATGGTCAACACAGGCTTTGGCTACCTTACGCAGGCGTTTTCGCCCGGCAGCGGTTTCGGTGTTGACATCATAGGTGACAAGAACAAGCACAAATCTTCACCTCATTTCCAGTCATTTCCAGAAAAATGGCGGATACACTTCCAAATCGCCCCGCAAAGTGCGAGCCAGCAAAAGCGCCTGCACATAGGGCACAAGCCCCCAAGGCAGTTTTTCTTTTAAAAACGGATGGGTGATCGGCTCCTGCTTTTTCTTCTGCCATGCAGTCAAAAATGCTTTACGCCCTTCGTCTGTCATCAACACAGCGCCGCTTTCCTGCTTTTCAAAATGTTTGGCAGACAAAATCTTTGAATTGATGCAGGAAATGACAAACCGGTCGGCAAAAACGGTGCGCAGTTCTTCCATCAGATCCAGCGCCAGGCTTTTGCGGCCCGGCCGTGGACGGTGCAAAAATCCCACATAAGGGTCTAATCCGGCGGCGGTCAATGCGGCAGCGCAATCGTTTGCCAAAAGACTGTAAGCAAAAGAAAGCATCGCATTCACAAAGTCCAAAGGAGGCCGACGGTTTCGCCCCTGAAAAGAAAAATCTTCTTTCTGCTGTAAGATCAAAGAATCGAAAGAGTCAAAATAACGCTGAGCGGCTTCGCCCTCCAAGCCCAAAAGCTGCGAAGGATCTTCGCAGACTTCCAGCAAAGGAAGCGCGGAGGCCAGCTGTGCGCTGGCTTTTTTTAGCTGATCAACAGGCACGCGCTGCGGATGGTCACGCGTGGCACGCTCTAAGACCCAACGAGCGTTATACACTTTGCCCAGAACAAAAATACGCGCATAGCGAATGCTTTGCACCGGATCGTCCGAAACGCGGTATTGCATTTGCCGCAAAAGTACATTGCCGTGTTCCTCACCGACAGTGCGGGCCAAAAATCTTCCGCGCGGTGTGAAAAAACAAAGATCGATCCCGCGCTTGGCGCAAGCACCCATCAAGGCAGGGCTGGCACCGGCATAACTGAAGCATACAATGGATTCCAGCGTGTGCAGTGGATATCGGGCCAGCTGCCGATCATCGCACTTGATCACAATGTTTTCGCCTTCAAGCGTAAGATAATTGTTTTCAGACAGCACATACAGGGTGTTTAAAAGTTGCCTCATGGTTCCGCCTCCTCGTGCAGATATTTGCGCAGATAAGCGGTCGGGTCGGCACGCTGATACAAAACCGGCAGGCACAGCTCTTTCAGCGAGCAAGCATTGCAAAACTTTCCGGGCTTCACTTTCGGGGTGTGGCCGCGCGCCCAAAGCCGCTGCATTTCGTCTGCCATATCCTGTGTTTTTTGGCGCAGCTCCGGCGTAAGAGGCACGATCTCGCGGCGGCGTGTTTCGGCATAGTACAGCGCCCCGGCGGGAATTTCGCACACAAGCATTTCTTCAAGAGCCATCGCCTGCGCACAAAGCTGCAGGCGGTCGGCATCATTTTCTTTGGAATGGCCGTGCTTATATTCCACAGGCATGGGCAGCCAGGTACCGCTGCAGCCCTGCAGCGGTACGCCGCCGGGGTCGGCACGAAATTCCACAACATCGCAGCTGCCGCTCATGCGCAGCCGATGGCTGACCACGCGCATTCCGCGCACGACCAAAAGATTGCCGCGCTTTTCCGTAAAGCTTTCGTCATGACAGCGCTCATGTTCCAACCGTCCTTCGGCCGTGCGCAGATTTTCGGCCCACTGCTGCTCCAAATGGATCAACGCCCACTGCCTGCGGCAAAAGCTGAAATGCTGTATACCGGACATGAGAAGGTAGTCATCGACATTGCCCATTTTAGTGCATCCTTTCGCAGATCACGCCACTGGGTAATTCGTCAGAAACGGTAACTTCATAATCGTGATAGCTACGGGGAACTTCTACATCGCTTTTGCGCTTGACCTGCACAGATTCAAACAATTTGTAAGCAGGTGCATTGCCGAGTTCGGAATCGTGCTTGAATACGATCAATTCGCGCACGGCCATTTTGCCGCGGGCAGCGCTGTGATCGTTTTCAAACATATTCAAAATAGCCTGCCATAAAAGCTGCAAATCCTCTTCGCTGAATCTGGTCACCTTACGGGCAAGGTTGGCTGAAACATAGCCCTCGGCGCGGTACAGGCCATAAGGAACGATATATTTGCGGCCCATTTCGGTGCCCTTGTTTTCGGCATCGGCTTCCGTGGTGATCGCTACGCGGGTAATGGTGATTTCCTGCGGAACGACAGGGTCGATCGAGCGGGCAAAGGAAAGCTGCACGGGGCCGCGCACCTGGCCGCAATTCAAAGCACCTTTTACAAAAGTGGTCATTACCGCACCGAAAGTGCGAATATCGTAGAAGTTTTGGCACATAAAATCGCGAATCTTGCGGTCGATTTCCGGGTCGTCTTTTTTGGCAGCCTTTAAATCACCGTTAATGCCTAAGTAATCCAATGCCTCGGCATCGCTGCGGTTCAGAGGCACCTGGTCTTTAATGTAAATACGGCAGCCAGCTTCGCCCTCTTTTGCCATTTCCACATAGTTGCGGATCTTGCGCTTTAAGCACACATCGGTCACAAGGCCGCAGCCTGTTTCAGGGTCAACGCGGGGCATATTGCCTGCATCAGGGTCACCGTTCGGGTTGCCATTTTCCACATCAAACAAAATCACAAAGTCATAGCGGTTTTTAATAGGTTCAGACATAATTTAAGCCTCCTCTTTTTTGGTAAAGCGTTCCTGGGTTTGGTGATAGTAGCCGATTTGGAAAGCACCCTGCTCGGGCAGAGTCAAATGAGCGGGGTAGGTGCAGGGGATGCGCTCCATCAGCTCCCCGATCTGCTTGCTATAATAAGTCACCTGGTTAGGCTTTAACTTTTTCAGGTGCTTTTGCGCAAGGTTGATCAGCGTGGGGAAAACCATGGCGGGGGTAGCGCAGGCAGAATTGAAATATCGGTCTTTAATAGTCGTGTTGATGTTGGGGTTTGCTGCGTTCTGCACCGCTTCCAAAACGGAGAACAGGCGCCCGAGTACATAGGGCAGATACTTGCTGTCTTTATTGAGTTCCACGGTCAATACCTCCTTAGGACATAATTTGTTTTGATTCTTGGTATAATAGGCTTTCAAAATGGCTGCACGACCGCGCGTTACTTCATGGTCAGCACGAATGCGCAGATTTACCGCGTTTCGCAAGGTGGCAGGGTAAGGGGCGTCGTTCAATACCGAACGCAGCACATCTCCGGCTAACTGAGGAGCGGGGGCTGCATTTCGGGAGTTCTTATTTACGGTTTCCTGCAGAAGCCAGTAAATAGAAAGATAAGAAAATTTATCGTAACTGGGGCGAATGATTTCCAGCCGGTCATAGTGCTTTTGCACATTCTCTAAAAACTTGCCAAAGCTGTTTTGCCAGAAAAATCGAACCGATAGTCGTGCGGCGTTGGGGGATAGCCCTAAAATATAAAAGCGGGAATTCGGGTCCAACCGGGTATTCTCCCAATCAACAGCTTCCCCACGCGCAAGTTTTTTTACAGCAGCAGCAAAATCGCTTTCGGAAAGATTTTCCGCATCGGTAGGAAAGAGGCTCATATTAAAAAAATCCTGAAAGGCGGGCTCGGCGTTTTCCGCCCAGAACACAAGCGTTGTGTCACCTGCTCGCTGTACATGATCACGATCGGCAATCAGGTAATTGAGCGCCTGGGTATAGGCAAAGGCAGCATAACTGCCGACTGGCGCATTAGCACCTTGTTCGTGCCCATAGGATTCAAAGGAGGGCGCATTAAATGATACAAGAGCAGCGCCCGAAGACTGCGCGCCCATAACACCTTTGATGTTGGGGTGCAGACGCGCAAAAGAGGCCTTTTGCCCGGTAACCAGGCAACGAATGGAATCCTTCTCACTGCTTTGGCTTTGGAACGCCTGCCAGGCCGCGATAATATCGGGATCTTCCTGCGCAAAGCCGCCATCGACTAAAAATACGATATTGCCGCCTTTGCAGATTTCATCCAAGTCCTGCGCAAGGGCAGGACATTCGGCGGCCTTTTCCGGTTCCCAGGATTCAAAAAAAGCGCATAGGGCCTGGGCGACTTTGCCCGGAACATCCTCTAAAATTTTTAGGTGCAGTTCGCGGCAGGCAGCAAAGCATTGCAGGCTGCGAGCGGGTTTGCCCTTCGCATCGATGCCCAGGCAGTAAGAACTGTTATCACACAAAAAGTTTGCAGCCACACCGCTGGAACGCTTCACCTGCTCAGGTACTTTCATGCTCTGCGGTGCCAGAACCATTTTTTTGCCCTTGGGTTGCTCGGTTTGCAGTGAGTGAACTGCCAAAAGCTGACCCTTGGGAGAAAGCTCTACCCCCCAGCTGATTTTTGCACTCGTCCAGCCGGGGCGGGCGATTTTGCCCTTTGCTAAAAGAGCTTCGTAATATTGCACCAGCGCCTGTAAAATCATCGCAGCACCTCCACATCGGTCGTATTCAGCACACCATTTTCCAGCTTGGCATGAAAATACAGCGGGGTGATATTGGCAGGGTCAGAGTAATCGAAGTCGTAGAGCATAATACCCAGATCCTTTGTTTCCGGAATCGTGGGAACAGAACCGCCGACCCAAGGGCGGAAGTTTGCCGGGAATTCACGACATCCAAAATACGGTGTATGAAAACATTGTCCTTTGGCCATACGACGGGTGATAATATCCTGAAACTTTCCGGGATTATCGCTCGGAGCGGCCTTGTCCGTCATTTCAAATTCGGCTTCGATCACATAATGTACATCCTGCAACACCATGGCAGCGCGCTGCACAATTTGCTGGGAGGCTGCAATATACAAATCGCTTTTGCTTCCCATTATGGCACTGCGTGCATCCTGCGCGAGAAGCTTTCCTTTTACTTCGTTTCGACGAATGTTCGTAAATTTTATGGGGCTTAAAACATGAATTTTGCGAATGTTCCATTTTAGTCCTGGATGAAAATAGATCGATTCAACGAGCCCTCTCGCGGCGGATGGCGTAGGAACATCGTAACTGACCCGTTCTACCTTGAGTTCCGGCCGGCTAAAAAGAGCATATTTGCCCCAGACTTCCAGTTGAATCATACACATCAGCTCCTTAAATTTCAATTAATTGCAACTTTTAAATACCTTGACTTTACTATAATCCCCAAAATTCAAAATGTCAACTGGTTTTCGCATTGCTTTTGCAAAAATTTTTCAGTATAATAAATCCGTCAGCAAAGGCTGTGGATAGAAATAATTAAGTGCATCTTTTTAGAAGAGGCGGCAGAGCAGAAACGCTCTGCCGCTTTTTCGTATAAAATCAAATAAACCAGGCGTTGCCGCTTTCCACATCCATACTCAGCCCGGTATGCTCGTTGTAGCAGCGTAAATCGGCTAAAACCAAAAAATCATCGGCAATTTTTTGCACGGCACCGGCGCTTGTCAGCTTTTGCAAATGATCCGGATATACAGGTACGGCATACTGCCCCAATTTTCTAAAAAGAGAACGGCTGTAATTGCCGGATTGCAACTGTGTGATTGAATCCTGTGCATCGCCCAAAGGAATGTAAACCGAAACGGTGGGGGATTCGATCAAATGAAAACGAGAAGCAGCGGTGGCAAACGGGAAAATGCCCAAAGAAGTGATGGATTGAAACAGGGGGAGAATTCCTTTTGCATCCAGTGCATCACTTCCTTTTAGTTGGCGATAGAACAGAAAATATTCCTCGATGGCTTCCAGGCTGGTGGGGTCATTAAACTTTGCAAAAATAGATTGTGTGGTGGAAATGTTTGTCTTGATCATAGAAGGCGCAGTCAGGTTTTGCAGCTGAAAGACAAACACGGGGCTTTCTTCGGCTTTACGCTTGCCTTCGCGGTTGCAGCGCCCGGCGGCCTGCAAAATGGAATCCAATCCGGCTTCCTCTCGGTAAACGACCGGAAAATCTACATCTACACCTGCTTCGATCAACGAAGTAGAAACGACGCGGCAGGGCAACCCGTCCTGCAGCCGGGCACGAATCTGCTGTAAAAGCTGCTTGCGGTGGGCGGGGTATAAAAGCGTAGTTAAGCAGTAGCTTCCATCTTTAGGCAATGACTGATAAATTTCCTGCGCAGTTTTGCGCCGATTTACAATACACAAAACCTGCTCATGGCTGCTTAGTTCCTGGCTGAGTGCATCTTGCGCGATTTTGCCGTAAAATTGCAGGTGTGTGCGCCGAAAAGCCAGATACTGCTGCTTGGGTTCCGGGCAAAGCTCGTGCACCGTAAGGCCGGGAGCAAACTCGGAAAAAATTGGCAAAAGAGCGGGTTGGGTTGCGGTGCAAAGCACCGCAGAAGCTTTATAATGCTGCACAAGTTCCGCAATCGCGGCCACGCAGGGGCGAAGATAAGTAAGCGGCAGATTTTGCGCTTCGTCAAAGATGATCACGCTGTTTGCGATATTGTGCAGCTTGCGGCAGCGGGAGGAACGGTTGCTGTAGATTGATTCAAAAAACTGTACAGAGGTCGTAACGATAATGGGAGCATCCCAGTTTTCGCAGGCGAGAGCCTTGCGGTATTGGGAGAGAGAATCGTTTTCGCCTGCCCCATACTCGGCGCAGGAATAATGCGCCAATACATTTTCACTGCCTAAAATATCGGTGAAAACAGCAGCGGTCTGATCAATAATCGAAGTATAAGGAATTACATAGATGATGCGATCCATCTTCTTGGCAGCGGCCATGGAAAGTGCAAAAGCTAACGAAGCAACGGTTTTGCCGCCGCCTGTGGGAACGGTGAGAGTAAACAGACCGCGTTCTGCGTGGCTGCCTTGGTCAAGACAAGCCCGCAAAATTTCACAGCGACGTGCATTCAACGCATTAGAAGGATTCCACCAGGGAGCAATATGCTGCTGCAATCGATCTAACAATTCCGGAATGGAATCGTAGCCGCCGCGCGGTGCAGAGGCATTGTTCATAAAAGTTTCGGTATCGATGTAGTCCGCATCTACCAAACAGGAATATAACATTCTTGTGTAAAAAGAAAGAGAGAGCGGATCCTCTGATTGGCCTTTTGAAACGGAAGGCAAAGGGGGAACGGAAACTTCATCTTTCCAGCTGCCATAAGGTTCCGTGGACTTTTTCATTCGCCCCAATAAGGTTGAATCCTGCGGGGTGTCACTTTTACTGCCTCCATCGGGCAGACCGCTGTGATGTCCGGCAATGGCGAAAGCGGCGGGAAGAAGTTTAGACTCTTGAGCACCCGCCGTAGAATGATCGACAGATTCCTTGCTGCCGTTCAAACGGCGCTGAAATGCATAACTGTATTTCCCGATATCGTGAAATAGTCCGACCCAATAACCCATATCGGCGCTATCGAAGGTACGAGCAAATTCGGAAGATAACTGCGCAGTTCCGCGTAGATGATCAATTACGGTTTGTGTGCGCGAGCCATCTTCGCTTATGTGAGCCAGAAAACGATGGTCATGCATAAAAACATCCTCCTTATTTATCAAGTTTACTTTGTATTCCACATTTCCCCCTTACCTCCATTATACTCACAACCTGTACAATAAACAGTATTTTTAATTCTAGCCCGCAAAGATTGTATAACTGCCCAAACAAAGCGAAAATTCTTTGTGAAATTGCCTAATCAGCGCATATTCTGCAAACTCTATAATTCCATAAAACCATAGCGCCAGCCTGCAGTTTGCGGCATCCAATGCCCCTGCGGTGCTTTTTTGTGCAAAAAAATGCCTGAAACGAAAGCCGGAAAAACCGGCCCGTTTCAGGCATTTTGCTTTATGGTGAAAAATTATTGGTCAGTGGAATCGCCCTTCGACATGTTGAAGCGCAGGTGCTGCTCGGCGTGCTGGCACAGCTTTTGGAAGGTTTCCTCGCTCAGATCATGCTCCACCTTGCAGGCATCGGCGGCGGCGGTTTCCTTGCTCACGCCGAGAGCTACGAAAAACGAAGTCAGCGCCTGATGGCGGCCATAGATGCGCTCGGCCACCTGCTGCCCGCTTTCGGTAAGCGTGATGTAGCCGTCCTGCGCCATTTCGATATAACCGCTTTCCCGCAGGCGTTTCATGGCAATGCTGACACTGGGCTTGCTGTAGCCCAGCTCGCCCACAATGTCAATGCTGCGCACCTGCCCAAGGCTTTGCTTTAATTTTAATATGGATTCCAAATAGTCCTCGCCGGATTCGTGAATAGACATGAACGCGAAGCCTCCTTAAACAATTAAAATGCTGATTTTCCCCGCGGTAAAGGCGGCTGCAGAAAATTAGGTGTATTACTACATAATTTATCATGTTTTTCAAAAATTGGCAAGCAAGAGCCGCTATAAAACCGGAATGAAAGAGGAAAAACGAAAAATTGGCCAAGTTAGCCAAAAATAACCTCCATGGTTAAGCATAACAAACCAAAATCCACAAATCGTGGGAAACGCGCTTGACAATGGCGGTTAGCTATAGTAAACTATAGACGCTCAAGAAAAGTTAGATGCTTCTAACTTGTGAGACTTTCGGCGCAGCTGCGCCGAAAAACAGATATTTTAGTGGGAAAAGGAAGTGTATCCGGTATGATGCCTCTGACAATGGCAAAGGTGGGCGAGCCGGTGACCATTCGCAAAATAACCGGCAAAGACGAAGTTCGCCAGCATCTAGCCGAGCTTGGGTTTGTGGTGGATGCCGCTGTGACCGTTATGAACGATATGGGCGGCAACCTGATCATTAAAGTAAAAGAAAGCCGGATTGCGCTGGACAAGGCGATGGCTAATCGAATTATGATCTGAGGAAGGAGAAAACACATGAAAACTTTGAAAGAAGTAAAAGTGGGCGAAACCGTAACGGTGGCCAGAATTCAAGGCGCAGGCCCTGTAAAGCGCCGCATCATGGATATGGGCATCACCAAAGGGGTGACCATTCATGTGCGCAAGGTGGCCCCTTTGGGTGACCCGATGGAGCTGAACCTGCGCGGCTACGAGCTGAGCCTGCGCAAGGCCGATGCCGAAATGATCGAAGTAGAATAAGGGCCACACCGCACGATTCACGCCAAACCGGTACTGGAAGCGGTGCGGCAGGGCCCATAGATCCCCGGGCGGTGCAAGGCCGCTTTTTTGCGGGGCATAGGTTAGAGAATTCTAACCGATAGAAAGGAGAAAAGCATGGAGTTGAAAATTGCACTGGCAGGCAACCCGAACTGCGGCAAAACCACCCTGTTCAATGACCTGACCGGCAGCAGCCAGTATGTTGGCAACTGGCCCGGCGTAACCGTAGAAAAAAAGGAGGGCAAACTGCGCGGCCACAGTGATGTGATCGTGCAGGATCTGCCCGGCATTTATTCTCTTTCTCCCTACACGCTGGAGGAAGTGGTTTCGCGCAAATATCTGGTGGGCGAAAAGCCCGATGCCATTCTGAACATCGTGGATGGCACCAATATTGAGCGCAACCTGTATCTGACCACCCAGCTGATCGAGCTTGGCATTCCCGTTTTGGTGGCTGTCAACATGATGGATCTGGTGCGCAAAAACGGCGATAAGCTGAACCTTGCCAAGCTCAGCGAGCGTCTGGGCTGCCCGGTGGTGGAGATGAGCGCCCTGAAAAGCGAGGGCTGCATGCAGGCCGCCGAGGCTGCACTGGCGCTGGCCGAGGGCAAAAATCAGATCAAAGAGCAGCCCCATGTGTTTACCGGCAGCGTAGAGCACGCCATTGCGCACATTGAGGAATCCATTCAGGGCCATGTAGAGCCCCGTTTCCTGCGCTGGTATGCGATCAAGCTGTTTGAGCGCGATTCCAAGGTGCAGGAGGAACTCAACCTGCCCGCCGATCTGATGGCACATCTGGAACAGCACATTGCCGATTGCGAGGCCGAGCTGGACGATGATGCCGAAAGCATTGTGACCAACCAGCGCTATGCCTACATCAACAAGGTGATGGACGGCGCCATTCAAAAGGCCGCTGCCGCCCACAGCATGAGCACCAGCGATAAGATCGACAGCATTGTGACCAACCGCATTCTGGCATTGCCGATTTTTGCACTGGTCATGTGGCTGGTGTACTATATCTCGGTTACCACGGTGGGCACCATAGGCACCGACTGGGCCAACGACGGCGTGTTTGGCGATGGCTGGCACCTGTTCGGCATTGGCACCTCTGCTTATGAGGAAGCTGCCGAGCCCTATGGCGATGCCATGAATGTGATCAACGCCTTTGTTGAGGCAGACGGCAGCGAAGCGCTGGCCGCTGCCATTGACAGCGAAAGCGAAGACTATGACGGCGCAGACGCTGTGGCTGCCGTGAACGAGTTTGCCGCCGCCGTTGCCCCCGATGCAACGGCCGATTACACCTTGGAGGACGAGGAAACGCTGGCCACCGAGGATGTGACCTATACCGGCAAGGAGCTGGCCAAGGCTGCCAAAACCTTTGCAGAGTATAACGGCGAAGAGCCTGACCCCGCCGACTACGGCATCTGGGTGCCCGGCATTCCTGTGCTGGTGGGCAGCCTGCTGGAATCCATGAACTGCGGCGAGGTGCTGAGCGGCCTGATTCTGGACGGCATCATTGCAGGCGTTGGCGCTGTGCTGGGCTTTGTGCCCCAGATGCTGGTGCTGTTCCTGTTCCTGGCATTCCTGGAGGAATGCGGCTACATGGCGCGTATCGCCTTTATTATGGACCGTATCTTCCGCCGCTTTGGCCTGAGCGGCAAGAGTTTTATTCCCATCCTGATCGGCACCGGCTGCGGCGTGCCTGGTATTATGGCAAGCCGTACCATTGAAAACGACCGTGACCGCAAGATGACCATTATGACCACCACCTTCATTCCCTGCGGCGCCAAGCTGCCCTTTATCGCCATGGTGGCGGGTGCAATTTTCGGCGGCGCAAGCTGGGTGGCTCCCTCGGCCTACTTCCTGGGCATTGCAGCCATCATCTGCTCGGGCATTATCCTGAAAAAGACCAAGCTGTTCGTGGGCGACCCTGCTCCCTTTGTTATGGAGCTGCCCGCCTATCACATGCCCACCGTGGGTGCGATTCTGCGCTCCATGTGGGAACGCGGCTCTTCCTTTATTAAAAAGGCAGGCACCATCATTCTGCTGTCCACCATCGTGGTGTGGTTCACCACTTACTTCGGCTTTGTAAACGGCAGCTTCGGCATGCTGGCAGAAGACCAGATCGACAGCTCGATCCTGGGCACCATTGGCGGCGCGCTGGCCTGGATCTTTGCCCCCTTGGGCTTCGGCAACTGGCAGGCGACCGTGGCTTCCATCACCGGCTTGGTGGCCAAGGAAAACATTGTGGGCACCATGGGCATTCTTTACAGCGCAGGCGAGGGCACTGTGTATGCCAACATGGCAGCCACCTTCACGCTGGCAAGCGGCTATGCCTTCCTGGCGTTCAACCTGCTGTGCGCTCCCTGCTTTGCCGCTATGGGTGCTATCAAGCGCGAAATGAACAATGCCAAGTGGTTCTGGACGGCTATCGGTTATCAGTGCGGCTTTGCATGGCTGGTAGGCTTGGTGGTCAACCAGCTGGGCAGTCTGGCATTGTATGGCCAGTTTGGCGTGTTCACCGTGATCGCCGTTCTGGTGGTGATCGTATTCTTCTACTTCCTGCTGCGCCCTGCTAAGAAAATGCAGGGAAAGGGCAAAGCAGTTACCGCAGTGGAAGCAAACACCTGATTGTTTTAAAAACAGAAGGGAGGGGCAGTATATGCCTTCGATCGTGGGAAATCTGATCATGGGTGGGATCGTGCTGGTGATCGCAGCACTGGCGGCCCGCTCGCTGTACAAAGATAAGAAAAACGGCAAGGGCTGCAGCGGAAACTGCGGCCACTGCAACGGCTGCCACTGAGCAGACGCAAAAATGTGCAAGGCCCCGGCGGTCTTGCACATTTTTTGTGTTTCGGTGCCGTTTTTCTCCCCGGCATATAGCCGGGAACCGAAAAATATGGTAAATTCTATCATTTCGCTTCGCTTCATGTACACAAAATGCGCAGCGCCTCGTCGGTTGCCCTTGTAGGGCAACCGGCAACCGGCTTTTTATGCGCAATTATATCATTTCGTTTCACTCCATGATATAATAAACCCAAAAGTATAGATGCAAAGCGGGGAACGGAGCATGGAAAAACGATATTTTACCGATTACAGCTATTATGTGGGCCGGGATATGACCTGGCACGTGCATGGCAGCGCAGGGCGCATTGTGATCGCGCTGCCCAGCCAGGGGGATCGATGCTGGGATTATGAAAACAACGGCATGGTGGCGGCGCTGGCCCCGTGGATCGAGCGCGGCGAGATCATGCTGGTGTGCGCCGATGGGGCCGACGATCTGATCTGCCCGCAGGTGGGCCGGGGCAGCCGCAGCGGTTCGCTGGCACTGGAAAGCTACTACAACTATATCCTGCGCGAGCTGATGCCCATGGCACGCCGCTTAAATCCCGCCGCACCCGAAAAAATGCTGATCACCGGCTGCAGCCTGGGCGGCGGCATGGCGGCAGATGTGTTTTTCCGCAAGCCGGAACTGTTTTCGGGCGTGATCGCGCTCAGCGGCTGGTATCGCGCCTCGCTGCTGTTTGGTGATTATACCGACGATCTCACCTACCAGAACAGCCCGGCGAAATTTTTGCTGCATCTTCCGGCGGGCGATCCCCGGCGGGCCCTGTATGCGCAAAGCAAAATCTATCTGTGCTGCGGGCAGGGCAGCGGCGAAGAAGCCCTGCTGCCGCAGTTGGATGCCATGCAGGCAGCGCTGGAACAGCAAAACATTCCTGCTGTGGTTGACCGTTGGGGCTGGGATGTAAACCACGATTGGTACTGGTGGCAAAAGCAGATCGTGTATTTTATGGAAAAAGCATTGCAATAAAAAATTCCTGCCGTTTCTCCAAGCGGCAGGAATTTTTTTACCGGATTCAAGAAGGCAAAAGGGCGTTTTTGCGCTGCAGCATCCGAAACAAGATCAGGCACACGATCACGGAAAGCAACGAGCCCGCCGCGCTGGCAAGGCCCATGGGCAGCAGCGTTTGCGGAAAAAGGCGGCAGGCCAGATAAGCGCCCGGCACGCGCACCAGCACAATGGAAAGCACATTGTGCAAAAACGAAAGCTCGGCCCGTCCCAGTGCACAAAAATAGCCGCTGAAGCTGAACTGGATGCCCGCAAAAAAGCAATCCCAGATATAGCCGCGCAGGTATTCGCCGCCCGATGCAGCCACGGCGGCATCGGCTGTGAACAGGGCCACCGTGTTTCCGGCGCAAAGCTGCACAGCAAGGCTGGCGCAAAGGCCAAAGCCTGCAGCGATGGCAATGGCGCACCACAGCGTGGAAACAGCGCGCTGCGGCTTGTCGGCACCAAGATTCTGCGCCCCCAGCGCCGACACCGCTGAAAGCATGGACGAAGGCACCAAAAACAGAAAACTGATGATTTTTTCCACAATGCCCACTGCGGCGGCATCGGTGAGGCCGCGCTGATTGGCAAGAACGGTAATGATCAAAAACGAGATCTGCACAAAACCGTCTTGCAGCATAATGGGCATACCGATGCGCAAAATACGCTGCAAAAGAGCTTTCTGCGGCCGAAAGTCACCGCGATGGAGCGAAAGCCCCATGCTGCGGCGGGTCAGGATCACGGCCAGCGAAAGCACAACGCTCAGCGCCTGCGAAAGTGTGGTGCCCAGCGCAGCGCCCACAGGGCCAAGGCCCAGAAACCCCATAAAATAATAATCCAGCACGATATTGGCAAAGCACGCGGCGGCAATAAAAAACATGGGGGTTTTGCTGTCGCCCATGCCGCGGAAGATCGCGCTGATAATATTGTACGCTACAATAAACGGAATACCGAAAAAGCAAACCGTCAAATAATCTACCGTGCCCGAAACCGCAGCATCGGGGGTGGCAACCAGGCTCACAATGCCCCGGCGCGCCAGCAGCAAAAGCCCGGTGAGTGCCAGCGAAAGTGCGGCAAACAGCACAACGGTGTTTCCAATGATCCCGCAGATGCGCTTTCTATCGCTGCTGCCCACAGCCCGGGCAATGCTTACGGTGGTGCCCATAGCCAGCCCAACCACCATCACGGTGATCATGTGCATCACCTGTGAGCCCACCGAAACCGCGGTGATCGAGGCCGCGCCCTCAAACTGGCCGATGATATAAAGATCGGCCATGCCGTAAAGCGTTTGCAGAAAATAGGATAGCAGAAAGGGCAAAGAAAAACACAGCAGGTTTTTCCACACACTGCCCGAGGTGAGGTTCTTTTCCATAAATTTAAGCCTTTCTCCCATAGAAACAATAGCACTATTATAATACGATACGGAAAATAGCACAATCAAAAAAGCCCCTCAAATAGGCATTTGCAGCAATGCTATTGACAAAAGCCGACGGGGCTGTTATAATTTCACCAGTGGTTAGTTTAAGCTAACCATAAATATTTCAGCATGAGTTAGCACATGCTAACCAAAACGGGAGGTGATGGATTGTTTAGCAGTGTTCTGGTGCAGCAGGCTGCCCCCACCATGGCGGGGCTGAAAAGTGCCAGCTTGTTTTCGTATGCCATTGGCCCGGCAGAGGATCTGGAGGCCGAGCTGGAAGGCTGGAACCGCCAATACAGCGCCAAGGGAATATGCACGATGGTTCTGGGGCGCTGCAAGGCCCGGCCCGAGCGAGTGCTGCTGTACACTTACCGCCCGGCGCTTTTGGCCAGGTCGCTCAGCCGTCCGGGCTCACGCGAGCTGTTGGCCGAATACGGCTACCATGCAAGCTGGGGCACACGGCAGTGCCTGCAGCACCTTGCGGGGCGTGTGTGCCCGGGGTGTGAATTCCCGCACGAGATCGGCCTGTTTCTGGATTACCCGGTGGCCGATGTGCAGGGCTTTATCCGCAATAAAGGCCAGAACTGCCTGTGTGTGGGCACATGGAAGGTGTACAGCGAGCCGGAAAACGCCCGGCGGCTGTTTCGCCTGTATCAGCACTGCACCGAGGTGTATCACCAATGTTATCTGAACGGCCGGTCGCTCACGCAGCTGATCGTTGCCGTTTGAAATTCACCAATTTTATAAAGGAGTTGACTGTAATATGAAAAAAGTAGCCATCGTATTCTGGAGCGGCACCGGCAACACCGAGGCCATGGCCAAGCTGGTGGAAAAGGGCGTGCAGAGCGCAGGCAGTGAGGCAAAGCTGTACACCGCTGCCGAGTTTACCCCGGCCGAGGCCGCGGGCTATTCGGCCATTGCCATGGGCTGCCCGGCCATGGGCGCAGAGGTGCTGGAGGAAACCGAGTTCCAGCCCATGTATGATGCCATTCGCCCTGCCCTGAGCGGCAAAAGCCTGGGCCTGTTCGGCAGCTACGGCTGGGGCGACGGCCAGTGGATGCGCGATTGGACCGAGGATGCCGAGGCCGCAGGCGCAGCCATTGTGAACGAGCCTGTGATCGTGTGCGGTTTGCCCGAGGGGAGCGATGCCGAAGCCTGTGAGGCATTGGGCGCGGCATTGGCGGGCTGAAAAGCATCCGGCAGCACCGCATAATTTCCGCAATACATCAAAAGGCGGGCACTCTGATTTTTACAGAGTGCCCGCCTTTTTGGCAAAAAGCTTTAAAGCAACACCGCATAATTCCCGCCTTACGGCTTAAGCACCGCTCCAGCGGCTGCGGCACGGCATCTGTGTTGCCAAAATGCTCGCCAATACACAAAGTATTGCCTGCGCTTTTGGCTTAGCATCTGCCGCACCTCGCTGGCCGTATCGGCACTTAGAATTATGCGGCATTGCCTTAACCGCCGTAGGTTTCAATGCTCACCGAGTGGATCACGATATCCTCGGTGGGGCGGTGGTCGTCATCGGCAGAAGCGTTGGCCATGGCATCGATCACATCCATGCCCTCATACACCTGCCCGAACACGGTGTCGGTAAAATCCAGGCTGGGCAGCCCGCCTGCCTGCGAATAGGCATCGTACACTTCGCTGCGCCAACCGGCATCGCTCATGGCGCTTTGCTGGCTGCCGTCCACGCTGTCGGGCTCGGCTGCCACCACATAAAACACACTGTAGCAGCTGCCGGTGGTATCGTCCTGCGCGGCACACAAAGCGCCCGCATAGTGCCGCAGCGCATCGCAGCTTTCCGCAGGATAGCCGTTGCCGTTCCAGATGGTGGTGCCGCCGGTGCCCTCGCCCGAGGCATCGCCGCCTTCCACGGCAAAGCCCGGCTCGACCCGGAACAGCACGGTTTCGTTATAGTAACCAGCCTGGCTCAGGCCCACGAAATTTTCCACTGCCATGGGGGCATACTGTGGATACAGCACGGCGCGCACTTCGCCAAGGCTGGTGTCAAAAACGGCAACCGTGTCACCGTTTTGGGGAGAAGCAAACTGCACCTCCTCGCTTTTCACCACGGCGCGCTTGATGCTGCCGCCCGAAGTGCTTTTTTTGCCGCAGCCCGCCAAAGCCAGAACGGCGGCAAGGCAGCAAACCATACGCAACGATCGTTTCGCCATGAAAAACCTCCTTATAAAACCGGTATACGGCAGCACCGCATACCATGAAAAAACTTGCAGAAGCGAAAAATATAATGCTTTTTAGAAATGCAGGGCGCTTTTGCAGCCCCGGGGCTGCCCCTTACAGCCGCACCCGCGGCACAAGGGCAAAACCCAAAGGCTTTCCCGGTGGGCCCGGCGGCGATATCACACATTAGTATAGCATAAAATCGGCTGGCAAAGTGTACAAATTTTGAAAAATTCTTTCATGGCATTCACCCGGGGCGGGGGCTTGACGAGCCGGGCAAAACAAGGTAAACTATTAGCAAAGAAAACTATTGGATACAAGAAAGCATTTTCTTGCAGACAGGAGAATAAAATGGCAGAAGAAATCAAAAACAGCGCCACCGAAGAAGATTACGAGCCCGATCTCATCACCCTGGAGGATGAAGACGGTCAGGAATGCACCTTTGAGGTGATCGATGCCACCGATTACGAGGGTGTGCATTATCTGGCACTGGTTCCCTATGTGGAAAACGAAGAGGATGTGCAGGATGATGCCCAGCTGATCCTGATGCGTGTCGGCAAAGACGATCAGGGCGAATTTTTGGATATCGTAGAAGACGATGAAGAGCTTTATCAGGTGAGCAAGATCTTTGAAAAGCGCCTTGCTGAATATTTTAACATCGAACAGTAAATCCTAATTATGCCAAGAGCCTGCCCGGCTCGATTTGTTGCGGCTTTATATAATCCTACTAATCAATTTTCGGGAGCCCGATGTCCATTGGTGGATTGCAGACCTCCCGCTTCGGCGGAAGAAGGGAGCATGAACCCAGTTGCAGGGCACCCACCTGCCTTTTCGGTAGGTTTTGATTGGCCGCAGACGACCGGGCGGGTTTTTATTTTGTCCAAAGATGCCTGCACTGCACACGAAAAGCAGAGCGGCAGGCATTATTTTGTAAAATGCTGTAATTTTACTATTTTGATGCATTGAAAGAGGGAACCACTTCATGCCGTATCTTGAGCAGGGCAGCATGCTGCCGAAATTTCGCTATGATGCGCCTTACGCTGCCCAGCAGCCCATCACTGAGCTTTATCGCAGCCAGCCTGCGGTGATGGTTTTTTTAAGCAACTTCGGCCACCCCGTCACCCGTGCCGTTGTGAAGGACTATCTGTCCACGCTGGACAGCCTGCAGGGCTGCAGCCTGGCGTGTGTGGTGCATTCGCGCCATGAATCGGTGGCGCACGCTTTGCAGGGGCGTGAGCTGCCGTTTACCATGATCTGTGATGCCGACGGCGAGTTGTATCGCCATTTTGAGATCCCGCAGGAAACCAGCCCCCTGCGCTACAGTTCGCTGCGGGCAGCGGCGATCCTGCACAAGGCCAAAAAAGAGGGCTACAGCCCCAAGGGCCAGCCGCAGCAGCTGCCGCTCACGCTGGTGGTGGATACCGACGGCACCATTCTGTTTGCCCACTATGGCCGCAGCCTGACCGATCTGCCGGAAAACTGCGCCGCCATCAGCGAGTTGGCCGCACAGGCTGCCGCTGCCCGCCCGCAGGCGGAGGAAGCTGCCGAAGAACCTGTGGAGGAACCGCAGGCAGAAGAGCCTGCCGAAGGCCTGCAGCCGGATGACGCACCGCCCCGGCCGGAGAGTATCGTCCCGGAGCAGGAGCAGGCCCCTGCAGCGCCGTCTGCACCGCCCGCCGAGAGCGAGGGCGCAGCCGATAAGTATAAAACCGAGCAGTTCACCCTGGAAAGCTTTTTCCAACAGGGCTCGCAGGATCGCGAGTGACAGTCCCAAAGCTGCCAATAAAAATATGCCCCGTCGAATCGGCATTTTGCTGACCCGGCGGGGCATATTTTAATTCAGGTGATCTTCAGCGCGCGCTGTGCGCGGTAAACGATATAGCGCAGCAGCCCGGCGATCAGGCTGCATTCCACCCACACATAGTTGGGCAGATCCCGCAGGCGGAAACGCGGCTTATCCAGCTTGGGAATGGCCTTCCAGGCCTCGGCAAAGCCCTTGGCATAATCGCTGCCAAAGCCGCGCAGGCGGAACATGACCACCTTCAGCAGATAGCCCAGCACCAAAAACGGCAGATTGAGCAGCAGCATCAGCAGGGGCATATTTTTATAGGGCAGCAAAATGCTGTTGCGGCCGCTTTGAATGCTTTTAAACGGATTGTAGCGCACTGCGCCCGTGGTGGCGCCGCAAATGTGATAGCAGCGGGCCGTGGGGCAATACACATTGCGGTAGCCGCGGCTGTTGGCGCGCCAGCTGATGTCAACATCCTCATAATAAGCAAAGAAGTTTTCATCAAACAGGCCAATTTCGTCCAGAATGCTTTTGCGGTACAGCGCCGCGCCGCCGCAGGCCGAAAAGGTGCGGCAGGACTTTGTGTATCGGCTGGCCTTTAAGCCGTCGCCGCGCTTGCAGGCAAAGCCCAGAAGCGTAACATAATCGCCTGCATCGTCGGCCAGCTCACGCTCAAAATGGCGGATCATCAGGCTGCTCACGGCAAAAATGCGCGCATCGCTTTCGGCGGTTTTAATCAGCTCGGCCAGCCATGTGGGCTCGGCAAAGGCATCGTTGTTGAAAAGCGCCACATATTCGCCCTTGGCCAGGCGGATGCCCTGATTTACCGCATAGGAAAATCCGGTGTTACGGTCGTTTTCAATCAGGGTATACCCCGGGCGGCCTTGGTAGCTGCGGGCAATTTCCAGACTTTCGTCGGTGCTGGCATTGTCGATCACGATCAGTTCAAAATCCTGTTCGGTTTGGGCGTACACCGATTCAATGGAATCGCGCAGCCAGCCCGCACCGTTTAAATTGGGGATCACTACGGTTGCTTTCATGGAAAAATACCTCATTGTTTCAATTCGATTTCAGTATACCATAAATGAAACAAAATGGGAATCAGGCTTTTTCTGCGCTCAAAAGCCAGCGGCACAGCGGCAGTGCAAGACCGCCCACGGCATTGCCCGCCGTCATGACCAGCAGTTTGCTGAGGGCAGGCAGGCTCCATGCCCCGGCCATGCCAAAATAAAACATATTGGCCACGCAGTGCTCAAACCCTGCCAGAATGAACCCGGCCACGCAGAGAAAAAGCCCCAGATACTTGCCGACTTCGTGCGGGTTCGAGCGGAAACCGTCCACGGCAATATACATCAGGATATTGCAGAAAATGCTCAGCACAAACAGGCTGAGAAGGCTATCGTTCAACTTGACGGCGCACAGAGCAGCAGCTTTTTCCTGAAAGGCCGGGGCCAGGCGTGTAAAGCCCAAGAGTGCAGCCACCAGATTCGTGCCTACCAGATTGCCCAGCCAGGTAATGCCAAGGCTTGCAGCATAATCGGGCCCTTGCCCGGGCAGATAGCCCACCCGCCCGGTGAACAGATGGAACCCCCTCGTCACGATGGTGAACAGACCCAGCGTAAAGAACAAAGCCCCCAGAATTTTGCTTTCAAAGCCCAGGTAAAACGCGCCGCCCAGGCCGATGCACACCCCGGCCAGAATGCTTTGTACCCAAAGTTCCTTAAAATTCAGTTTCATAAGAGATTCCTCCTGCTTTTTCTATATCCGAAAAATAAAAAAACTGGGCAGACTGCACTTTGCGTGCAGAACTGCCCAGACGGTCGGCATTCTTTGCTTTCAGCAGCACTGTGTTGCTTCACATCTTCCGTCAGCTGCTGGAATGGCTTTATCATAGCAGACAGCGTATACAAAGTCAAGCCTGGGGCGCTTTTTAGACGGATTATGCGCCGCCTGTATGCCTATACTGAACATGGCAGCGCCGGGCAAAAGGGCGCTGCGCGGAGGATAGGCAATGATGCTGTTTTTTTATAAGGATTTTTCCCGCCCGGCGGGGCGTGCCCTCAAAACCGCCGTAAAGCTGGCGGGAGAGCAGGGCTTTGCCAGCGCGCACACCGGGCATTTGCTGCTGGCCTTGCTGCGCCAGCACGGCAGCGCGGCGGCAGAGTTTTTGCACAACCGCAATATCAGCGAGGGCGCGGTGCGGCAGCTGGTGCGGCAGGAGGGGGCAAACCGCCCCCGGCATTTGAATCGGCACGATGTCAGCCCCGAGCTTACGCGTGCCATGGAATTTGCGCGCTTGGGGGCGCATTCCTCCCGCAGCCGCAAGGCGGGCACCGAGCATTTGCTGTGCGCTCTTTTAGAGGACGATCAATGCACCGCCGGGGTGTGGATGCGGGGCCTTGGGCTGGAGCTGCCGCAGGCTGCCCGGGAATGCCGCCTGCTTACCGGGCAGCTGGTGCTGCCGGGGCCGCCGCGTGCCGTGGCCCGCACGGGCAGCCGCCCCAGCGATAAATATGGCCGCGATCTGACCAGAATGGCGCAGGAAGGCGAATTAGACCCCGTTTTGTGCCGCGAGAGCGAGCTGGCGCGCATGGAGGAAATTTTGTGCCGCCGCCGCAAAAACAACCCCTGTCTGGTGGGGGAGCCCGGCGTGGGCAAAACGGCGCTGGCCGAAGCGCTGGCGCAGCGCATTGCCTCGGGCCGGGCCGCTGCGGCCCTGTGCGGGCGGCGGGTGCTGGCGCTGGATATGGCGGCCATTGTGGCGGGCACCAAATACCGGGGTGATTTTGAAGAGCGCTTTCGCAATCTGCTGGAGGAGCTGCAGCGCGACAAAAACACCATCCTGTTTATCGACGAGATCCATGTGGTGGTGGGGGCAGGCGCTGCCGAGGGAGCCATTGATGCAGCCAGCATTTTAAAGCCCATGCTGGCGCGCGGCGAGCTGCAGGTGATCGGTGCCACCACGCAGGAGGAATACCGCACGGTGATCCAAAAAGATGCCGCATTGGAGCGCCGCTTTGGCCGCGTTTGGGTGGAGGAGCCCACCCCCGAAGCCGCCGAGCAGATCTTAAAGGGGCTTATGCCGCGCTACGAGCGGTTTCACCGCGTGAGCATTCCCCCCGAAACCATTCGTGCGGCGGTGGAATTGAGCGTGCGTTATCTGCCCGGGCGCTTTTTGCCGGACAAAGCCATCGACCTGCTGGACGAAGCCGCCGCATCGCTGCGCATTCAGCCGCCGCCCGTGCCCGACGGCGTGTTCAAAAGCCTTACACCGGCCCATGTGGCGGCGGTGGTCAGCCGGGCCAGCGGGGTTCCGGCAGAGCGCATCACAGAACAGCAGCGCGAACGGCTGGCGCTGCTGGAAAGCCGTATGGAGCAGCAGGTGGTGGGCCAGCAAAAGGCGGTGCAGGCCGTGGCGGGGGCCATTCGGCGCAGCCGCACCGGCCTGCGTGAAGCGGGCAGACCCATAGGCTCCATGCTGTTTCTGGGGCCGAGCGGTGTGGGAAAAACGCATTTGGCCCGCACCCTGGCACGCTGCTGGTTTGGCACCGAAAAGGCACTTTTGCGCTTTGATATGAGCGAATATATGGAGCAGCACACCGTTGCACGCCTGATCGGCGCACCGCCGGGCTATCTGGGGCACGAGGAAGGCGGCCAGCTTACCGAGGCGGTGCGCCGCCGCCCGTACAGCGTAGTGCTGTTTGACGAGATCGAAAAAGCGCACGGCGATATTCAGAACATTCTTCTGCAAATTTTAGAGGATGGCTGCCTGACGGATTCTCTGGGCCGCAAAACCGATTTTTCCAACACGGTGGTGCTGCTTACCAGCAATCTGGGGGCACGCTGCCTTGCCGGGCAAAAAGCGGCCATGGGCTTTGGCGGCTGCGAAGACGATTTCGCCCGCCAGCAGCAAAAGGCGCTTGAGGAAGCCCGCGCCTATTTTCGGCCGGAGCTTTTGGGCCGCATGGACGAGGTGGTGGTGTTTCGCTCTTTGCAGCAAGATGACCTTGCCGCCATTGCCGAGCAGCTTTTGTGCCAGTTGGAGGAGCGGGCCGAAAAAAGCGGCTATCATTTGCAGCATGAACCGGCTTTGCCGGGGGTGCTGGCGCAAAACACCCGCCAGATCTACGGTGCGCGTGAGCTGCGCCGCCGTGTGACCAAGGCGGTAGAGCAGGCATTGGCCGATAAAATTGCCGAGGGCGCCCCCGCGCCCGGCACGGTGTTTACGGCCTGCAGCAGCGAAAACGGCGGCATTTCTTTGAAATGTGAGCAGATGGAAACCGTGTAACAGCACGCAAAAAAAGCGCCAGGGCGAAAAAACTCGCCCTGGCGCTTTTGCTTTTATGATCGAAAAATTTTATGCCTTTTTCTGAATGTACTGGTGGATCGCCTTGGCAGCGTCCTTACCGGCACCCATGGCCAAAATCACAGTGGCGGCACCGGTAACGGCATCGCCGCCGGCATACACGGCCTCACGGCTGGTAAGGCCATCATCGCCGTTGGTGATGATGCAGCCGTGGCGGTCAGCATCCAGGCCGGGGGTGGTGGTGCGGATCAGGGGGTTGGGGCTGGTGCCCAGCGCCATGATCATGGTATCCACCTCCAACTCAAACTCGCTGCCCTTCTTTTCAATGGGGCGGCGGCGGCCGGATTCATCGGGCTCGCCCAGCTCCATTTCAATGCAGGTCATGCCGCGCACCCAGCCGTTTTCATCGCCCAGCACCTCCACAGGGTTGCACAGGGTCTTAAAGATAATGCCCTCTTCCTCGGCGTGCTCCACCTCCTCGCGGCGGGCAGGCAGCTCGGCCATGCCCCGGCGATAGACGATGTACACGGTTTCTGCGCCCAAACGCTTGGCGCAGCGGGCGGCATCCATGGCCACATTGCCGCCGCCGCACACGGCTACGGCCTTGCTTTTGGCAATGGGGGTCTTGCTGTCGGGCAGATATGCCTTCATCAGGTTGGTACGGGTCAGGTATTCATTGGCGCTGTATACGCCCTTCAGGCTTTCGCCGGGAATGCCCATAAAGCGGGGCAGGCCTGCGCCGGAAGCAATATACACAGCCTCGTAGCCGTATTCCTGCATCAGCTCGTCAATGGTCAGCACCTTGCCGATCACCATGTTGGTTTCAAAATCGACACCCAAAGCCTTCAGACCGTCGATCTCGCTCTGCACAATGGCCTTGGGCAAACGGAATTCGGGAATGCCGTACATCAGCACGCCGCCTGCCACATGAAGGGCCTCAAACACGGTGACCTTGTAGCCCAGCTTGGCCAGATCGCCCGCGCAGGTCAGGCCGCTGGGGCCTGCGCCGATAATGGCCACCTTGTGCCCGTTGGAAGCAGGGGCTGTGGCCTGTGCCGTGGAATGCTCGCGGTGCCAGTCGGCGGCAAAACGCTCCAAACGGCCGATGCCCACACTTTCGCAGCCTTCTTTCAAGCCGCGGGTGCAACGGCCCTCGCACTGGCTTTCCTGCGGGCACACGCGGCCGCACACGGCGGGCAGGGCAGAATCCTGTGCAAGCACCTGATACGCGCCCTCAAAATCCTCGGCAGCGATCTTTTGAATGAACTCAGGGATCTTGATGCTCACGGGGCAGCCCTCAACGCAGGGCTTTTTGGGGCAGTTCAGGCAGCGCTTAGCCTCGTTTACGGCCATTTCAGCCGTGTAGCCAAGGGCAACCTCCTGAAAGTTTTTGTTGCGCACATTGGGGTCCTGGCTGGGCATGGGGCACTTTTTGGGGTCGAGATTAAACTTGGATGCCATGTTACTCTACCTCCTTTTTCAGCAGGTTGCAGGCTGCTTCGCGGGCGTGTGCCTCAAAGGGCTTATACATGGCGCCACGCTGCATAGCTTCGTCAAAATCTACTTCGAAACCATCAAAATCCGGGCCGTCTACACAGGCAAACCTGGTTTTGCCGCCCACGGTCAGTCGGCAGCCGCCGCACATGCCCGTGCCGTCCACCATGATGGGGTTCATGGAAACAATGGTTTTCACATTGTATTTTTTGGTCACGCCCACTACGAATTTCATCATCACCAGCGGGCCGATGGTGATCACTTCGTCATACTGGTTGCCAGCGTTGATCAGCTGCTCCAAAGCGCCGGTCACAAGGCCCTTTTCGCCATAGCTGCCGTCATCGGTCATCAGGCGCAGGGTGTTGCTGCAGGCGGAAAATTCATCTTCCAGGATCACCAGCTCCTTGCTGCGGAAGCCGATCACACTGTGCACCTCGCAGCCCTGCTCGTGCAGAGCCTGTGCAATGGGCAGGGCAATGGCGCAGCCCACGCCGCCGCCAACGATGCACACTTTTTTCAGGCCCTCCAGCTCGGTGGCCTTGCCCAGCGGGCCTACAAAATCGTGTACGCTCTGGCCAACCGAAAGGCTGTTCAGCTCCATGGTGGTGCCGCCTACGATCTGAAAAATAATAGAAACGGTGCCGGCCTCGCGGTCATAACCGGCCACGGTAAGGGGAATACGCTCGCTGTCCTCAAAGGGACGAACAATGATAAACTGGCCGGGCTGTGCCTTTTTGGCAACCAGCGGGGCATGAATGACCATCCTGGTCACGGTGGGGTTGAGCGCCGTTTTTTCGGTGATGGTAAACATCTTACTATATCTCCTTTCCTAAAGCGTACCCGAAAAGCCTGTGCCTTTTAACCGGCTTTCGATACACCGCAGGCAGCGCCCTGCCGCATGGACAAAATGCACTGCCGTATGAAAGGCAGCACCGCCCCATTCCCGCCTGACGGCTTAAGCACCGTTCCGGCGGCTGCGGCATGGCATCTGCGTTGCCAAAATGCTCGATCATACACAAAGTATGATCTGCGCTTTTGGCTTAGCATCTGCCACACCTCGCTCGCTGCATCAGCACTTAGAATTATGCGGCATTGCCTTAAATAATTATATAATAAATCCATAACGGATTGCAACGAATCGACAAAAAAATCGGAACAAAACATGAAAATCTGTCCAAACAAATCATAAATCCGCGGAAAAGCTTTGCATTATGCGCCAAAGCCCCTGAGCAGCGTTTATTTTTGAAATGCCTGCGGCAAAAACGAAAAATTATTTTACAGCCGCCCTCACGCAGGAAAAAAGCGGTGCAGCCCACCATCGTGAAGCTGCACCGCTGCCGGGGCATATCGGCGGCCTGCAAAAAACGCCCGCACCGGCTGCCCGGCGCTCAATCGGCTGATTTTGCAGTGGCCTTTTTGTGTTCGGTCTGATACTGGCGGCAAATACTGGCCAAACAGCAGCGCTCGCAGTGGGGCGCGGTGCGGGCCGTGCAGACTTCACGCCCGTGGTAAACCAAACGGTGGCAAAAATCGCTGCCTTCTTCGGGCGGAATGATCTTCCACAGGGCCATTTCCACCTTTTTAGGGTCCTTGCAATCCTCCACCAGCCCAATGCGGTTGCACAGGCGAATGCAATGGGTGTCGGTTACAATGGCAGGCTTGCCAAACACATCGCCCATGATCAGATTGGCGCTTTTGCGCCCCACGCCGGGCAGGCGCAGAAGGGCGTTGAAATCATCGGGCACCTTGCCGCCGTACTCGTTTTGCAGCATCTTCATGCAGGCGCTGATGTCGCGCGCTTTGCTGCGCCCAAGGCCGCAGGGCTTTACAATGGCCTCAATCTCCTCCACCGGGGCTTCGGCCAGAGCCTGCACCGTGGGATATTTGGCATACAGCCCCTCCACCACCACATTCACACGCGCATCGGTGCATTGGGCGGCCAAGCGCACCGAAACCAGCAGCTTCCACGCATCGTCATAATCCAGCGTGCAGCCTGCATCGGGATAAGCCTGCTTCAGCAGCGCAATGGCCTGCAGTGCGCGTTCTTTTTTGGTCATGGTGAAACCCTCTCTTTTCACTTTATAATGGATAAAGGCAGCACCGTGCCCGCTGTGCCGGTGCTGAGAATCTCTTTAAAGCGATTATAGCATTTCGGAAAAAGAAAAACAAGCAGGAATCATTCTTGATTTAAGTACTTTATTAAAATAAAGTCTGTACAGAACGGCTGCGGGCGTTTATAATAAAGCGTATAGAGGAAATTCCAAGGCGATGCCGAAAAAAACAAGGCATAAGGCACCACCGCACCATTCCCGCCTTACGGCTTAAGCACCGCTCCGGCGGCTGCGGCACCTCGCTCGCCGTATCGGTACTTAGAATTATGCGGTATTGCCATAAGGCTTCGGTGTGGCCGCAAGAAAGAGAGGGCTTTGCACTATGTATAAAGAAATGATGGACACCATCGGGCTGGTTGCACAATCTGACCCTGAGGTCGCTGCCGGCATGAGCCGTGAGCTGCACCGCCAGCGCCGCAATATCGAGCTGATCGCCAGTGAAAACATCGTAAGCCCCGCCGTAATGGCCGCCATGGGCAGCGTGCTTACCAATAAATACGCCGAGGGTTATCCCGGCCACCGCTATTACGGCGGCTGCCAGTTTGTGGACGAAGTGGAGCAGCTGGCCATCGACCGTGCCTGTAAGCTGTTTGGCGCAAAATATGCCAATGTGCAGCCGCACAGCGGTGCACAGGCCAATCTGGCTGTGTATTTTGCCCTGCTGGAGCTGGGAGATACCGTGATGGGCATGGATCTTTCTCAGGGCGGCCATCTCACCCACGGCAGCCCCGCCAACATGAGCGGAAAAAACTATCATTTTGTTTCCTATGGTGTCAGCGATACCGATGGCCGCATTGACTATGATGCTTTGGCCAAGCAGGCGGCAAAGGTGCGCCCCAAGCTGCTGGTGGCCGGTGCTTCGGCCTATCCCCGTGCCATCGACTTTGAGAAGCTGGCATCCATTGCCCACGGCTACGGCGCCATGCTGATGGTGGATATGGCGCACATTGCCGGTTTGGTGGCGGGCGGTATGCACCAAAACCCTGTGCCCTATGCCGATGTGGTCACCACCACCACCCACAAAACCCTGCGCGGCCCGCGCGGCGGCCTGATCCTGACCAACAACGAATACCTGATCAAGCGCATCAACTCGGCCATTTTCCCCGGCACGCAGGGCGGCCCGCTGGAGCATGTGATCGCAGCCAAGGCGGTGTGCTTTGGTGAGGCTCTCAAGCCGGAATTCCAAGAGTATGCCCGCAAAATCGTGGAAAACGCACAGGCCATGGCCCAGCAGCTTACCGCACGCGGCGTAAAGCTGGTTTCGGGCGGCACCGATAACCATTTGATGCTTGTGGACTTAACGGATGAGGAAATCACCGGCAAGCAGCTGGAGGCCAATCTGGATGCCGTACACATCACGGCCAACAAAAATACGGTGCCCGGTGAAAAGCGCAGCCCCTTTGTGACCAGCGGCGTGCGCCTGGGCACCCCGGCGGTGACCACGCGCGGCATGGGCCCGGCGGAAATGAAGATCATTGCCGACTGCATTGCCGACTGCATTTTTGATTTTGAGGGCAAAAAGGCCGATATCATTGCCCGCGTGGATGCCCTGACCGAGCGCTTCCCGCTGTACGAATAAAACCACAAGGCCCGGAAAAGCCCATTGGGGAAAAGCTGACTCCGCATGGAAAAACGGCTTTGCCCGGGGCCTTACAGGCAAGATCACCTGCACCCGAAAAGCGGTTTCCATGCATCGGTATGGAAACCGCTTTTTTGCCTGGTGCGGCCGCAAAAACGGCTGTGCTTTGCGGCTGGACAGAATCCTGCAAGGCTGTTATACTTTTTTTGAAAAGGCAGCGCCGGAAGGGCGGCAATGCCAAAAACATGAAAGGGGAAACTTTTATGCGTGAACCGTTGGCGCAGCGCCTGCGCCCCAAAACGCTGGCGCAGGTGTGCGGGCAGCAGCATTTGCTGGGCGAGGGCCGGGTGTTTCGCCGCACCGTGGAAAGCGGCCGCATTCCCAATATGATCTTTTATGGCCCCAGCGGTGTGGGAAAAACCACTGTGGCGCGCATTATTGCCGAAAACAGCGGAATGCGCCTGCATAAGCTGAACGGCACCAGCTGCGGCACCAGCGATATTAAGGCCGTGCTTTCCGATATCGGCACGCTGGGTGCACAAAACGGCATTCTTTTGTATCTGGACGAGATCCAGTATCTCAACAAAAAGCAGCAGCAAAGCCTGCTGGAATGCATCGAGGCAGGCACGGTAACGCTGATCGCCTCCACCACCGAGAACCCCTACTTTTACATCTATAATGCGCTGCTCAGCCGGTGCAGCGTGTTTGAATTCAAATCGCTCACGGCAGCGGATATCCGCCAAGGGCTGCAAACGGCGGTGCAGCGCCTGGCAGACGAAGAAAACACCGAGATCTTGCTGCAGCCGGAGGCGCTGGACTATCTGGCCCAAAGCGCAGGCGGCGATATGCGCAAGGCGCTGGGCAGCTTGGAATTTGCCGCCACGGCAGCCATGAGCGATGAAAACCACACGGTCAGTTTGGAAATGGTGCAGCAGGTGGCGCAGCGCACGGCTATGCGCTATGACAAGCTGGGGGATGACCATTACGATATCGTTTCGGCCTATCAAAAATCCATGCGCGGGTCAGACCCGGATGCGGCGCTTCACTATCTGGCGCGCCTGTTGGAAGCGGGCGATCTGCCCAGCGCGTGTCGTCGGCTGATGGTGTGCGCCTGCGAGGATGTGGGCCTTGCATGGCCGCAGGTGATCCCCATTGTGAAAGCAGCGGTGGACATTGCCAATGCGGTGGGCCTGCCCGAAGCGCGCCTGCCGCTGGCCGATGCCGTGATCCTGGTGGCCACGGCCCCCAAAAGCAACAGCGGCCATGATGCCATCAACGCTGCTATGGCGGATGTGCAGGCCGGGCGCACCGGGCCGATCCCGCGGCAGCTGCAGAACAAGCACTATGACGGCGAGGATGCCGAGGTGAAGGGCCAACATTATAAGTATGCCCATAGCTACCCCGGGCATTGGGTGGAGCAGCAATATCTGCCGGATGCGCTGGTGGGAAAAAAATATTATGAATTTGGCGATAACAAAAACGAACAGGCCTTTAAAGCTTATTGGGACCGTATAAAAGGCAAAAAATAATTCGGATTTACGAAAAAAAGAAAAAATGCCTGTGCGCTTGCAGAAAAAAATCAAAAAAAGTGTTGACTTTTGCGCCCAAAGCGAATATAATAACCAATGTCGCCGGAAGCCATGCGAATGGCTGCCAAGGCTGACATCCGGGTGTAGCGCAGTTTGGTAGCGCGCTTGAATGGGGTTCAAGAGGCCGTGAGTTCGACTCTCGCCACTCGGACCAAAAGACCAGCTCAACAGGGCTGGTCTTTTTTTGAGTTTTGTATTTTGGCTCTGCAATAAGAAAATAATTTTGCGGTAAATTTCAAATAACTATTGACTTTTGTGAAAACATGGGTTATACTAAACAAGTTGCTGTGAGCAAATGCTTGGCAGTAGCTATCCGGGTGTAGCGCAGTTTGGTAGCGCGCTTGAATGGGGTTCAAGAGGCCGTGAGTTCGACTCTCGCCACTCGGACCAAAAGACCAGCTCTGTTGAGCTGGTCTTTTTTTGTTGTATACGGCGGTGCGGCCAAAGATAAACGCACTCCATCGGCCTTTGAAAATAGGCATAAAACAGGCCCTCCGCTTTTCGCAATGCGTGAAAAGCGGAGGGCCTTATTTTCCGTATTCGGTTTGTTCTAAAATCCGTGCAAAGATAGCATTTTTTGATCTTGTTCCGAAAGGGATTTTATCGGCTTGGCAAAAGGGATGTTATCGGAGTGCATTTCCTAATTGGAACAAACTGCTGCAGATGCTTGCTCCCGCACCATCAATAGCACCGGCTATAATAATGGCGGCAGCTATCATCGCCGCTGCAAGAATAATAGCACCTATTAAGTGTTGATACTCTTTCATTTTGATCCCCTCCATAACGTTCCATTTATTGCTTAATTTTACTTTTAAATTATACCATAAAACCCATGAACGATTCTACCGCAATTTTGGCCTATACAAGAATAGTCCGAACCGTTTTCTGCCTGGGTTTTCTCGCTGCGATAAGCCAATTCTGCTTTTGCAAATACAAAATACCATTGAATTTATTTTATATTTTGATAAATAAATTCAATAGATCACGGCCAATGCGTGCCTTACCTATGTGCGCAGGGGGCAAAGCAGGGCAGGCCCATGGTTTCCTGCTTAAGAGAAATTCAACAGAAAAACGAAAGATGTGGAAAATAAGGAGATCCATGAGCTTTATAACATTCCACAAAAATGCAAGATCATGTTGCACAATTTGCCCAAATGAGGTTTGGCATACTTGCCAGTTGATGAAAAAAATCCAATCTTGTAGAATAATAACAGGAGCTTTATTTCTCTTAACAATAAATAACCCATCGCATTTTGCATAAAGCAATGTAAGCTGAATGGTATGGTAAGGATAAAAGGGAAAGAGGATTGCACAGCAGCACCACACGGCCAACGCTGTGCGGTGCTGCTGTGCATGCTGCTGCTGGGCGCGTTTATGGATTGCGGCGCAGCCATGACCATCATTGTGCCGCTGGTGGCTCCCATTATCATTTCTTATGGAATGGACCCCTACACCAGCATCGTGGCCATTATCATCTGCCAGGCGGTCGGCCTGTGCAGCCCGCTGTGCGGCCTGTGCCTGTTTGTGATGGCTCCCATTGCCGAAACCACCATTGGCGAGCTGGGCAAGCATGTGATCAAGCTCAGCGCACTGCTGGTGCTGGTGGCCTTGCTGGTGGCCTTGTGCCCGGGGGCATTTGCCTGGGCGACAGCCGGCGCACCCATTCCGGTGGCGTGACCGCAAAACGAGCGAATAAAATCATCTGCCTGCGGGCCCTTTGCGGGGCCTGCGGGCTTTTTTGCGTTCAGCAGCCCGGGTTTGCAATCCGGCGGCAAATAGAGTATAATATACTTTAACTATATGGTGGGGCGGTGCGGCCTTTTCAAAAACGCCCTGCACAGGAAAAGAGGTTGGCAGCGGATCATGGAACAGCAGATTTTGGTGGGCTCTACAGGCTTTGTGGGGGCCAATCTTCTGGCAAAGCAACCCTTTGATAAGGCCCTGCATTCCACCGATATTGCCCAGGCGTTCGGCGGCAATAACGGCTTGGTGGTGTATGCAGGTGTGCCTGCGGCCATGTTTTTGGCCAATAGCGACCCGGCGGCCGATTTGGCTGTGATGCAGGCTGCGCGGGAAAATCTGCGCAGGATCAACGCTAAAAAAACAGTGCTGATCTCCAGCATTGCCGTGTATGCCGACAGCCGCGGAAAAACTGAAGCCGACGATCCGGCAGGCGAGGGGCTGGCCCCCTATGGCGCAAACCGTTTGCAGCTGGAAAAATGGGTGCGGGAGGATTACCCCGATGCCCTGATTGTGCGCCTGCCCGCTTTGTACGGCATTCATTTAAAAAAGAACTTTTTGTATGACCTGCACACCATCACCCCCGCCATGCTGCGCGAAGAAAAATACCGCGAGCTGGCTGCCCGGTGCGAGCTGGTGGAAAAGGGCTACAGCCCGGCGGAAAACGGCTTTTACAAGCTGAACGGCAGTGTGAGCGGCACCGCGCTGCGGGAATGGTTTGCGGCACAAAGCTTTAATGCGCTGGCCTTCACCGACAGCCGCAGCCGCTATCAATTTTATGATCTGGGCCGTTTGTGGGGGGATATTGAGGCCTGCCTGCAAAACGATCTGCGCCTTGTCAATCTTACAACGCCCCCGGTTTCGGCGGCAAAGGTGTATACGGCTCTCACCGGAAAAACCTGGAAAAACGAACTGGATCGCGCGCCCTTTGACTATGATCTGCGCAGCCTGTATGCCGGGCAGCTGGGCGGGCAGGGCGGCTATCTGTGCAGCGAAGAAGAAGAACTGAGGGATATCCGAACATTTATGGAGGAATGGACATGAGCGGTAACAGGCAATATAAACTGAGCGCCTCCAATATTGGCTGGGATAAAAAAGACGATCCGCGTGTGATCGCCCGCATGAAAGAGCTGGGCTATCAGGGGCTGGAGATCGCCCCCACCCGGCTTTTCCCCGATACACCCTATGCGCACCGCAACATGGCGGCCATGCTGGGCATTGCCTTGCGGCGCGAATTTGATTTTTCGGTGCCCAGCATGCAAAGCATCTGGTTTGGCGTGGAGGGCAATATTTTTGCCCCCGAAGCCCAGCAGGATCTGCTGGAAACCACCAACTGTGCCTTTAAATTTGCACACGCCATGGGCTGCCACAGTCTGGTGTTCGGCTGCCCCCGCGCCCGAAACATTCCCGAGGGCCGCACCGAGGCCGAAGCCCGCGAGTTTTTCCGCAAAGCGGCAATGATCGCCGACAGCTATCATTCTCAGCTGGCCATGGAGGCAAACCCGCCGATCTATCACACCAACTTTTTGAACACCACCCGTCAGGCCATTGACTTTGTGCGCAGCATGAAGGCGCCCGGCCTTTCGGTGAATCTGGATATCGGCACGATGGTGTATAACGGCGAAGACCCTGCCGATTTTGCCGACGATCTGGACATTGTGAGCCACATTCACATCAGTGAGCCTTATCTGGCCCCCATTCAGGAGCGCCCGATGCACCGGCAGCTGGCAGAAATTTTACAGGAAAAGAAGTACAGCGGCTTTGTGAGCGTGGAAATGAAATGTGCCGACTATGAAACGGTGGATAAATGCCTGACTTATACGGCGGAGGTATTTTTGTGAGCGTAGAACTGATCCACGGCGTGCCCGGCGTGCCGGATTACAGCAAACAGGAGTTTGCAGAAAAACAGGCGGAATATTGCCTGCTGATCCCCATTATTAACGAAGGCGAGCGCATTCTCACCGAGCTGGACCGCATTCAGAAGGCGGGCGTGAACAAGCTGTGCGATGTGATCCTGTGTGACGGCGGCAGCACCGACGGCAGTATGCAGGAAAACGGCTTGATAAGGCGCGGCGTGAACACGCTGCTTACCAAGCTGGGGCCCGGCAAACAGGGCGCACAGCTGCGCATGGGCCTGCACTATGCGCTAAAGCGCGGCTATGAAGGTATTTTGACTGTGGACGGCAACAACAAGGACTCGGTGGAAAGTGTGCCGCTGTTTTTGGAAAAACTCAAGCAGGGATACGATCTGGTGCAGGGCAGCCGGTTTATCCGGGGCGGCCTTGCCGTGAACACACCGCCCAGCCGCTATGCGGCGGTGCGCCTGATCCATGCGCCGGTGATCAGCCTTACGGCGCATCAGTGGTTCACCGATACCACCAACGCCTACCGCGCCTACAGCCGCCGCTATCTGGCCGACCCGCGTGTGGCGCCCCTGCGGGATGTGTTTATGAACTATGAGCTGCTGGCTTATCTGAGCGTGCGCGCCACCCAGCTGGGTTATAAAGCCTGCGAGGTGCCCGTGGTGCGCGCCTATCCCAAAACCGGCAAAACGCCCACCAAGATCAGCGGCTTTAAGGGCAACAGCGCTCTGCTGCAGGTGCTGTGGAACAACCTGTGCGGAAAATACAATCCGTAAATTCTGAGATAATTATACAGATAGAAAATCCGCATAATGCGCAGAAACGCGAATTTATAAAAAGAAAGGGGGCCGTGCCGTGCCGCAGGAAAACACAGAACACAAACCCAAACGCTGGCGGCAGCATCCGGCCCTTCCGGCCCTGCTGGCGGCCCTGCTGGCCTTTGTGATGGTGCTGGCCAACCACAGCTGGAGCAAATTTTACACCGGCAGCTGGGACGGCTATTCCGAGCTGCTGGCCGTGGGGCGCATCACCCAGCTGCAGCAGGGGCAAAGCGCCCCCGGCGGTTTTCTGGGTGTGTATACAGCCGAATGGGGCGATGGCGATGGCTACGCGCTGCTGAAGGACAATACACCCCAAAGCCCGGAAGACTATAAAAGCTATGTGCATCAAAGCGGCTTACAGGGCACGCTGGAGGGCACTTTGGCCCGCGCCTTGTGCCGGGTGCCCTCGCTTTCGGGCGAAGGCCGCCTGAATGTGCTGTATTTTGTAAACTGCTGGCTGTTTTATCTGCTGGCGGTCCGGCTGTGTCTGGCACTGGCGGGGCACTATGGCCCCGGCGCGGGGCTGGGCGCACTGGCCGCCGTTTGGTTTGCGCCGTGGCTCACCATGGGAGCAAAAAACCTGTACTGGGTGCTGTGGACATGGCTATTGCCCTGCTGTGCAGGGCTGGCGCTGGCAAAAAGAATGCGCAAAAACGGCAGGCTCAGCAACTGGGCACTGGCCGGGGTGTTTGCGGCGGTGCTGGTGCGCTGCCTGTGCGGCTTTGAATACATCACCACGATTTTGATCCTGTGCGAGATCCCGCTGGCGGTGTGCTGGCTTGAGCAGCTGGGCCCCGGGCGCAGGCGCTGGTTTACAGCCATGCTGAACACCGGCATGGCGGGCATTTTTGCGGTGCTCACCGCCCTTGCCGTGTGGCTGGGGCAGTGCACGGTTTATTACAGCAGCTTTGCCCGGGCTTTGCAGGAGGTGGGCAGCATTGCGCTGGCCCGCGCAGGCGGCGCTGCGGTGGAAGGCGATGCAGCCAGCGCCCTTACGGCACAGCTTGGGGCCGGGCAGGTGCTGCAAAAGTATGCCCTTGCCCCCGAGCCGCAGCTGCAGCTTGGCCCTGTTGGCGTGGCAGTAATGCCGGTGCTGGCACTGGGGGCCGTGCTGGCGGGCGCTGCCCTTGTGTGGGCGCTTATGCAGCGAAAATTCCGGCAGCCAAGGGGCCTTTGCGGCCTTTGGGTGCTGGGGCTGGCAGCGCCCCTCAGCTGGATGCTGCTTTCCAAAGGGCACTCTTATGTACACCCGCACCTCACGCCCATGCTGTGGAGCTTTGCGCTTTTGCCCTGCACGGCAGCGCTTTTGGGCTGGTGGTGCCAGATCCTTGTGCAAAAATTCCTTTTCCGTAAGGAGATACATTCATGACCTACGATAAGATCATCATCGGCGCAGGGCTTTACGGCCTTTACAGTGCGCTTCGCTGCGGCGAACGCGGCGAAAAAGTGCTTGTGCTGGAACGCGATGCCGCCGCATTTATGCGCGCCACCTATATCAATCAGGCGCGCGTACACATGGGCTATCACTATCCGCGCAGCTTTTCAACAGCCATCAAAAGCGCGCATTATTTTGACCGTTTCTGCAAGGATTACGGCTTTTGCAATCTGACGGGGTTTGATCAGGTGTATGCCACCAGCGCCCATTTCAGCTGGACGAATGCCGCAGAGTTCAAGGCATTCTGCCGTGCGGCGAACATTCGCTGTGACAGCGTGGACACGGACCTGTATTTTAACCCCGGTATGTGCGACGGTGCATTTTTAACGCAGGAGTACACCTATGATGCGCAGATCCTGAAAAAGTGGTTTTTAGAGCAGCTGGCTATGTGCCCCACGGTGGAAATGCGCTTTCAGGCGGCCCCCACGGCCATTCGCAAGGCGGGCGGTGCGTGGCAGGTGGAATTTTGCGGCGAATGCGCCGAAGCGCCGTTTTTGCTCAACGCCACCTATGCGGGGGTGAACGATATTCATGCCATGCTGGGCTTTGAGCCGTTCAAGATCAAATACGAACTGTGCGAGATCATTTTGTGCGAGGTGAACGAGCGCCTGAAAAACACCGGCCTTACCGTGATGGACGGCCCGTTTTTCTCGATCATGCCGTTTGGCAAAACCGGCCTGCACAGCCTGACCAGCGTTACCTTTACGCCCCACACCACCAGCTACGACAGTGTGGCCACTTTTGACTGCCAGAGCCGCAGCGAGGGAAAATGCTGCCCGGGCAGCCTGTATAACTGCAACGAATGTGCGGCAAAGCCCGCCAGCGCATGGCCTTATATGAGCCAGCTGGCCCGCAAATATATGCTGCCGGAGCTGGAATTTAAATATCACAGCAGCCTTTTCAGCATGAAACCCATCTTGAAGGCCAGTGAGATCGATGATTCCCGCCCTACGGTGATCCGTGAATATTCCGATGCACCCCGATTCGTGAGCGTGCTTTCGGGCAAGATCAATACGGTATACGACCTGAACGAGGTGCTGGACAATGAACAATAAAGAAAAGAATTTTGTGAGTGCGGTGTTTTATCTGCACAACGATGCCGAGCGTGTGGTGCCCTTTGTGAGCGAGCTGAACGCCCAGCTGGATGCGCATTTTGATCAGTACGAGCTGGTGGCGGTGGACGATAACTGCACCGACGGCACGGTGGACAAGCTGCGGGAGTGGGCCAAGGGTTTGGCAAAGCCCCTTACCATTCTGCACATGAGCCTGCGCCAGGGCACCGAGCAGTGCATGAACGCAGGGCTGGACTGCGCCATCGGCGATTATGTGCTGGAATTTGACAGCGTGGAAATGCAATACGAGGCCGGGCTGATCTGGCAGGCCTACGAAACCGCCCAGCGCGGCAACGATATTGTAAGCGTGCGCCCCAGCCATTCCAGCCGCACCAGCAAATGGTTTTATAAGATCTTCAACAAATACAGCCGCTCGGCCTATGAGGTGAGCACCGATGCGTTCCGTTTGGTGAGCCGCCGCGCCATCAACCGGGTACACGCCATCAGCGACAACCTGCCCTACCGCAAGGCGGCCTATGCCACCAGCGGGTTGAAAATGGCCGTGTTGGATTTTGAAGGCTACGCCAAAACCGAAAACGACCGCTTTGATCTGGCAGTGAACAGCCTGGTTTTGTACACCGATGCAGGCTACAAGATCAGCCTGGGCATTGCGGAATGCATGATGTGGCTGGCATTGGCCGAGCTGTTGTATACGCTGTATATCTATCTGTTCGGCGGCTACCCGGTAGAAGGCTGGACCACCACCATGTTTGTGCTGACGGTGGGCTTTGCGGGCGTGTTTGCCATTCTTTCCATCATCATCAAATATCTGAGCCTTTTGGTGGATCTTGTGTTCAAAAAACAAAAGTACATGGTGGAATCCATCGAAAAGATCCAAAAGTAAAACGGCATGAAAAAACTGCGAGAAATTTTGAATCACGATCTCAGCGCCCGGGCTTTTTGGCTGAGCGCAGCTTTGCTGTGCCTTGTGCGCATAGGGCTTACCCGCTTTCAGATGTTTTACACATGGGTGGGCGGCGCACCGCTGGACGATGAGCTTATGTTCCGCGCAGCCGGGTATATCAGCGCCGGACAGTGGCTGGGGCCGTATGACTATTTAACGCTTTCCAAAAATATGTTCTTTGCCGTGTGGCTGGCCCTGATCCATGCGCTGCGGCTGCCGTATCTGGCAGCGGGGCAGGCGCTTTGGTGCATGGCGGCGTTGGCAGCGGTGATGGCGTTTGCGCCGGTGCTGCAAAAGCGCGGGCATCGGCTGGCGCTGCTGGCGGCGCTGGTGTTTTTGCCCAGCAGCGTGGCGGCGTATACGCTGCGCGTATACCGCGACAATATTTTTCCGGCACTGTGCCTGCTTTGCTTTGCAGGGCTTTGCGGCGCTGCGCTGCGGGCCTTAACGCCCGGAAAGCGCATTTGGCCGTGGGCGCTGCTTTGCGGCGTGGGCCTTGCCTGCGCTGCGCTGGACCGTGAGGACGGCATGGCCTTTTTGCTGCCGTTTGCGGCCGTGGGCACGGGCATCGTGGTGTTTTTGGTGGTGCGCAGCAGGCAGCCGATCCGCAAGGCCGGGCGTTTGGCGGCGCTGGGGCTGCCGTTTGCCGTGCTGGCAGCGGGAATTCTTGCAGTGTGCAGCCTCAATTACAGCTATTACGGCCTGTTTGCCCTGTCGGATTTTTCCGAGGGCAGCTTTGCCGCAGCCATTGGCGCAATGAACCGCGTGCAGGAATCCGAAACCGTGGAAAAGGTGAGCATTCCGGCCGAGGTGCGCGAAAAACTGTATGAAACCGTGCCCGAGCTGCAGCCGCTGCGCTACTGGCTGGAGGAAGACCCGCAGCTGCAAAATGATTTCCGCAGCCCCAAGCAAAACGATTACACCTGCGGCAGCTTTTACTGGGCCATTCGCCGTGCCGCACAGTATGAGGGCGTGTATGAAACCGCGCAGACGGCGCAAAATTACTGGCAGACCGTGGCGGATCAAATCAATGCGCTGTGCGATAACGGCACTCTGCCCGCCGAGGGCGGCCGCCGTGTGAGCACTACCCCCGCCATTCGCCCGGAACACGTGGTGCCCACGATCCGGCAAGGGCTGTACGGCCTGACTTTTGCCGCCACCTTCCAGGACTGTGCCCCCTTTGAAACGCTGCGCAGCATCGGCACACCGGACGATCTGGCCCTGTGGCAGGGCTATCTGCACGCAGCAGCTAATGCCGCCGCCGAGGCAGGCCGCGACACACCCTATTACAGCCCGCTGCAAAAGCTGGTTTACGGGGCGCTGGGCATGGTGCGCATGGTGTATGCCGTGTGCGTGCCGGTTTTGCTGGCCGCAGCGCTGGCGGCATGGCTGGCCGGTGCAAGGCGCAGCTTTGGCAAGGGGCGCGAGCCGCAAATGCTTTTGTGGCTGATTTTGGCCGGGCTGCTGGCCTCGGCGCTGCTGCGCTGTTTTATGATCGCATTTGTGATGGTGGCCAGCTTTGATATTCCCACCAACACCATGTATCTGGCCAGTGTGCATCCGCTTTTGCTGCTGTTTGGCGGCGTTTCGGTTTTGACTGCGTGGGAAAAAAGGAGAGAACATTGAAAATTTTGATCATCGGCGCCGGTGCGGCAGGGCTTATGGCCGCAGGCGCCGCCGCACACAGCGGGCATCAGGTGACGGTGCTGGAGCATATGCAGACTCCCGCACAAAAGATCCTGATCACCGGCAAGGGCCGCTGCAATTTGACCAACGATTGTGATGTGCGCACTTTTATGGAAAATGTGCGCGCCAATCCGCGCTTTTTGTTTTCCAGCCTGAGCGCCTTCACCCCGGCGGATGCCATGGCCTTGTTTGAAAAGCTGGGCGTGCCGCTGAAAACCGAGCGCGGGCGGCGCGTGTTTCCCCAGTCCGACCGGGCCGAGGATGTGCGCCGTGCGCTGGTGAATTATGCGCAGGATGCCCGCTTTGAGCACGAGGAAGCCACCGGGCTGATCCTGCACGAGGGCACAAACGCCAAGGGAGAGCCCTGCCCGGTGTGCGTGGGCGCTGAAACGGCATCCGGAAAAAGATTTTTGGCCGATGCGGTTTTGGTGGCAACGGGCGGCATCAGCTATCCCTCCACCGGCAGCACCGGCATGGGCTATACGCTGGCTGGGCAGGCCGGGCACACCATCGTTGAGCCGGTGCCCAGCTTGGTGAGCCTGTATTCCAGCGATGCTGCCTGCCGCAAAATGATGGGCCTTTCCTTAAAGAATGTCACCCTTACGCTGTGGCAGGATGCAAAGCCGATCTTTGAGGAAATGGGAGAAATGCTGTTCACGCATTTCGGCATCAGCGGCCCGCTTACGCTGTCGGCCTCTTCGCATTTGGGAGATATGAAAAAGCACAAGTACAAGGCGGTGCTGGATCTCAAGCCTGCTTTGGATGAACAGCAGCTGTACGATCGCATCACCCGTGATTTTGCATTGCTGAGCAATCACAGCGCGCAGGGGGCGCTGGCCAAGCTGCTGCCCGCCAGTATGCAGCCGGTGGCTGTGGAAAAATGGGGCATTGACCCCGCCACCAAGGCCAACCAGATCACGCGCGAGCAAAAGCAGGAGCTGGTGCATTTGATCAAGCACTGGGAAATTCCCATCACGCGCCGCGGCGATATTGAGCACGCGGTGATCACGGGCGGCGGCGTGAGCATCCGCGAGGTAGACCCCAAGACCATGCAGAGCAAAAAGTGCCCCGGGCTGTATTTTGCGGGCGAGGTTCTGGATGTGGATGCCTATACCGGCGGCTATAATCTGCAGATCGCATGGTGTACGGCACAGGCGGCTGCAAGAGCCTGGAATCAATAACAAATAGTATAATAAAAAATAGATATAACGGAAAGGAATGCAATACAATGATCTCTGTTGCAATCGATGGCCCCAGCGGAGCCGGAAAATCCACCCTGGCCAAGCGCCTTGCCAAAGAGCTGGGCTATATTTATGTAGACACCGGTGCCATGTACCGCTCGATCGGTTTGTTTGGCCTGCGTGAAAAAGCGGATCTGCAGGATGCTGCCGCCATGCAGCAGCTGCTGCCCCGCATTCATCTGGAGCTTGCCAGCATTGACGGCGCACAGCACATTTATCTGAACGGCGAGGATGTTTCGGAAACCATTCGTCAGGAGCAGGTGGGCATGGCTGCCAGCGCCGTAGCTGCACACCCCTGTGTGCGCGAGTTTTTGCTGGGCCTGCAGCGCGGCATGGCCGAAAAGCAGAATGTGCTGATGGACGGCCGTGACATCGGCACGGTGATCCTGCCGAACGCCACCGTGAAGATCTTCCTCACCGCCAGCCCAGAAGCCCGTGCCCAGCGCCGTATGAAAGAGCTGGTGGAAAAAGGCCAGCCCGCCGATTATGAAAAGGTGCTGGAGGATATTCGCCAGCGCGATTATCAGGACACCCACCGCAAAACCGCTCCGCTGCGCCAGGCCGAGGACGCTGTGCTGGCCGATACCAGCGAGCTGGATTTTGAGGAGAGCTTTGCACTGCTGAAAAAGATCATTGCGGAAAAGGCAGGCTGAAAATGCTGTATTATATCCTGGTGCCGCTGGCATGGGTGCTGGCGCACATCGTGTTTCGCCCGCAGGTGATCGGCCGCGAAAATTTGATCAAAGGGCGCGGTTTTATTTTAGCGCCCAACCACCGCTCTGCACTGGACCCTGTGTTTGTTGTGTTGTCGGACGGATATTTCTGGCTGCACAAAATGCGCATATTTGCCAAAAAAGAGCTGTTTCAGGGCAAGCCGCTTCTGGCATGGTTTTTGCGCCAGATGGGCGCTGTTTCGGTAAAGAATGGCCGGGATGACCTTTCTACGCTGGATAACACCATCCGGGAATGCCGCACAGGGCGCGGGCTGCTATTGTTCCCCGAGGGTACGCGCAGCAAGGACGGCAGGCTGCTGCCGCCCAAAAGCGGCGCGTTTGTGGTGGCCGATCAGGCAGCGGTGGATATGATCCCCTGCCGCATTCTGTACGATACGCCGGATGGCCGTCTCAGGCTTTTTTGCCGCATCCGCATCTGCTTTGGCAAGCCCATCAGCGCCGAGCAGCTGGCCTTGGGCGAAAAGCGGAATATGGTGAAGCTGCGCGAAAATAAAAAAATGCTTACCGCTGCGTGGGAGGAAATGGGCCGGGAATATGCCTTTTCCCGCCGCGTGCCGGCAAACGCCGAAAAGGAGAAAACCGAATGAATATCATTAAGGCAAAAACAGCCGGCTTCTGCTTTGGCGTGGACCGCGGCGTGAAAATGACCTATGATCTTCTGGAAAAAGGCCATAAGGTGGCAACGCTGGGGCCGCTGATCCACAACGATCAGCTGGTGGCGGATCTGGAGGCCAAGGGCGTGATCACAGCGGCCAATGTGGACGATGTACCCGACGATTATGAGGTGGTGATCCGCTGCCACGGGGTGCCGGAAACAATTTATGATAAAATCAATACACGCCGCCTGGTGTGCCACGATGCCACCTGCCCGTTTGTTTCCAAAATTCATAAAATTGCCCGTGAAGCCAGTGAAAAAGGAGCGGTGCTGCTGGTGGCCGGAGATAAAAATCATCCGGAGGTACAAGGAATTATTGGCCATACCCGGGGAGAAAGCTATGTGTTTGGCAGCCTGGACGAGTTAAAGGCGTGGCAAGGCCCGGAAAAGCCCGAAAAACCGGTCTATGCAGTCGCACAAACCACTTTTCAGGTTACAAAATGGTTAGAATGCTCGGCTTTTTTAAAAAAAAGCTATACAAATGCTTTGATTTTTGATACAATATGTAATGCGACGTGGGCGAGGCAACAGGAAGCGGAAGACCTCAGCCAAAAATGCGACTTAATGGTTGTCATTGGCGGTCATCATTCTTCCAATACCCAGAAATTGGTGCAGGTTGCTGCCAGGCACACCAAAGCGGTTTCGGTTGAAACCGCCGCAGATCTTGACCCCGAGTGGTTCAAGGGTGTGCAGACAGTAGGTGTTACCGCTGGGGCTTCGACGCCATCGCCTATAATTGAGGAGGTACTTAACAGTATGAGTGAAGAAATCCGCGACGATATGAGCTTTGAGGAAATGATCGAAGCTTCCATGAAGCCCATTTTCGGTGGCAAAGTTGTTAAGGGCGTAGTCACCAGCATTTCCCAGAACGAAATTCAGGTCGATATCGGCACCAAGCACACCGGCTTTGTGAAGCTGAGCGAGCTGAGCGACGATCCTTCCGCTAAGGCAGAGGATCTGGTGCATGTTGGCGACGAGCTGGACCTCGTTGTTGAGAAAGTGAACGACCAGGAAGGCATTGCCTACCTGAGCAAGAAGAAGCTCGAGTCCCGCAAGGGTCTGGAAGAGATCGGCAAGGCTTTTGAGGAAGGCACTGTTCTCGAGGGCACTGTGACCGAAAGCAACAAGGGCGGCGTTGTTGTTCTGGTAAAGGGCGTGAAGGTGTTCGTTCCCCGCAGCCAGGCTACCATGCGCCGTGATGAGGATTATACCAAGCTGGTAAAGCAGAATGTTAAGCTGGTGATCACCGAGTTCAGCGGCCGCAAGATCGTGGGCAGCATCAACAAGGTGACCGCTGAGGCTAACAAGGCTAAGGCTGAAGAGTTCTGGGCAAATGTTGAGATCGGCAAGACCTATCACGGCGTTGTCAAGAGCCTGACCAGCTACGGCGCATTTGTGGACATCGGCGGTGTTGACGGCCTGTGCCACATCAGCGAGCTGAGCTGGAACCGTATCAAGAACCCCAGCGAGGTTGTGAGCGTTGGCGACGAGATCGACGTTTACGTAAAGGATCTGGATCGCGACAACAAGAAGGTAAGCCTGGGCTACAAGAAGGCCGAGGACAACCCCTGGGAGAAGCTGAAGAACGAGTATCCCATCGGCAGCGTGTTTACCGCTCCCGTTGTGTCCATCACCAAGTTTGGTGCATTCGTTCGCATCCTGCCCGGTGTTGACGGTCTGGTTCACATCAGCGAGATCAGCAACGATCGCGTGGAGAAGGTTTCCGATGTTCTGTCTGTGGGTGATGAAGTCACCGTTAAGCTGCAGGATGTCGACTTCGACAAGAAGCGCATCAGCCTGAGCATGAAGGCTGCACAGGAGAACGCTGAGGGCTGATTTCCCTTTGCGGGCTGCTTTGTAAAAAAGTGTAAAAGTATCCCCGGTTTGTTTACAAGCCGGGGATGTTTTTTACCTTGCGGAGAGTGGCTGCACATGGTATAATATCGACAAGTCGATATTATACCATATCGACAAGTCGATATTATACCACCCCCATGCGCAGCGCCTCGCCATTGGCCCCACCGGGGCTGCATGGCAACCGGCTTTTTGATGCGCCATTGCGCCGTTTCGCTTCGCTGCATGGCGCAATATCGACAAGTCGATATTATACCACCCCCATGCGCAGCGCCTCGCCACTGGCCCCGTTGGGGCTGCGTGGCAACCGGCTTTTTGATGCGCCATTGCGCCGTTTCGCTTCGCTGCACGGCGCAATATCGACAAGTCGATATTATACCACCCCTATGCGCAGCGCCTCGCCATTGGCCCCACCGGGGCTGCATGGCAACCGGCTTTTTAATGCGCCATTGCACCGTTAGTTTACCGCGGGGCGGTTTAAAAATACCATTCTATGCAATACTGAAAAGGAGCTTTTCCCGTTTATGAAAAAACTCTGGGAACTGGGCATGAGCCTTTATAAAAAATACCGCGAAACCATCGCCTATCTGTTTTTCGGCGTGGTGGCCACGCTGCTGAACATTGTGCTGTATTATGTGCTCACCAGCATGGTGGGGCTTTCCACAGCACTGGGCAATATTGTGGATACCATCATCTGCGTGTTGTTCCAGTATTTCACCAATCGCATCTGGGTGTTTCGCAGCAAAAACCGCGGCATGGCCGCCGTGCACGAATTCCTGCAATTCATGGGCTGCCGTGCCGTGACCGCTGTGATCGATGAAGCCATTATGATCGTGGGCGTGGACTATGTGGTGAAGGGCATGGTGCCTGCCGGTCTGCAGGGCATTGCGGGCGTGGGCGTGAAGGTGCTGGCCAATGTGATCGTGATCGTGCTGAACTATGTGTTCAGCAAGCTGATCGTGTTTTCCAAAAAAGCAAAATAAGATTCGTTTGGCATGGCGAAAAAAGGCAGCGGACGTTTTGCCCGGCAAAGCAGCCCGGGGCTTGGATTTTCGGATATGCCGTGGATAAGATAACATTATGGATCAGGAGGATTTTACTATGAGAGCAATTCGTGGTAAGGCATTTCGTATAGCAGGGCTCGTATTAGGAATTCTGGGTGCAGTGATCTCGGTGACCGGCATTGTGATGTCCGCTGTGGGTATGCACCGCGCACGCCAGTGCAAACACTGCAAGATGGAGGGAACTTTTAAATGAACGCAAAAGAAATGCTGGCCCGTGTAGACCATACGCTGCTCAAGCCCGAGGCCACCTGGCCTCAGGTGCAGCAGCTGTGCGATGAAGCCATGCGCTACGGCACAGCCTCGGTGTGCATCAACACCTGCTATGTGAAGCAGGCCGCCGAATATATGCAGGGCAAAATTCCCGTGTGCTGCGTGGTGGGCTTCCCTCTGGGCGCTATGGACACCGAAAGCAAGTGCTTCGAGGCTGCCAAGGCCATTGAAAACGGCGCTTCTAAGGTGGATATGGTCATCAACATCGGCTGGCTGAAAAACGGCCAGTACGAGGATGTGAAAAATGATATTGCCGCCGTCAAAAAGGCTGTGGGCGATAAAATTTTGAAGGTGATCATCGAAACCTGCCTGCTCACCGATGCCGAAAAGGAAAAAATGTGCGATATCGTGCCCGAAGCAGGCGCGGATTACATTAAAACCAGCACCGGCTTTTCCACCGGCGGCGCAACCTTTGCCGACATTGAGCTGTTTGCCCGCTGCGTGAAGGGCCGCTGCAAGATCAAGGCTGCAGGCGGCATTTCCAGCATTGAGGATATGGAAAAATTTGTCGCTCTGGGCGCTGACCGTCTGGGCACCAGCCGTGCCATCGGCCTGATGCAAAAAGCCGGTCTGGTCTGATCCAATCGCCAAGGCGGCACCGCACGATTCTGCCAAAGGGCGCAGGCGCCGTATCGGCACTTAGAATTATGCGGTATTACCTTGGAATAATGCAGTATTGCCCTAAATCACCCTCTCCGCGCATATCTTTTCAAAAAGATGTGTGCCGGGGAGGGTTTTTGCGTATGCGCTTTGGTTTGGTTTTGCTTATCACTACACTGGCGGGGCTTTCCACAGGGGTGGGGGGTATTCTGGCGGTGCTGGTCAAGCCCGGTGACCGCCTGCTGGCGGGGGCAATGGGGTTTGCGGCGGGTGTGATGATCGCGGTCAGTCTGGCCGATCTCTGCCCCGGGGCGGCCGGGTATTATCTGAAAGCCTTTTCGCCGCTGGGGGCGGGGGCGGCGCTGGCAAGCCTGTTTGCCATGGGAATGCTGCTGGCCGCCCTGCTGGAGCGCTGCCTGCCCGAGGAGGCCGCATTCGCCGGGGCAGGTGAGGGCAAGCGGGGCATGGCGCTGCGCAGCGCTGTGGCAACAGGCCTTGCACTGCTTCTGCACAACCTTCCCGAAGGAATCCTGACCCTGTTTACCGGCGCGGCGGACCCGCACCTGGGGGCGCGCACAGCGCTGGCCATTGCCATGCACAACATTCCCGAAGGGCTGGCGGTATCCGTGCCGCTGTTTTACGCTACCCAAAGCAGGGCCAAAGCGGCAGGGGCAGCGTTTGCCAGCGGACTGGCCGAGCCTTTGGGGGCTGTGCTGGCCTGGGGGCTTTTGCACGAGGCGCTCAGCCCCTCGTTTTTAAACGGTATGACCGTGCTGGTGGCCGGGATCATGACATGGGTGGGGGCGGCGCAGCTGCTGCCCGCCGGATGGGCCTTTGGCCGCCCCGGCTGCACAAGCTTTGGATTTGGCGTAGGCAGTGCATTTATGCTGCTTGGCATTGCGGCACTTCAATGATTGTGCTATAATATATGATGTATATTTTATGCTTTTATGAGCGATTCATAAGAAAGGAGAGTGCGTTGTTGATGAAAAAAATGGCGGCACTCTCCTTGTGCCTTGGGGCGGCGCTGCTGCCGGGTTGCGGCATGGCCAACATGAGCACCGATGTGGATAAACTGCTGCGCGCGCCGCAGATCATGGGCCAGACCAGCGATGTGCAGAAGGCGCTGAACAACTATCTGGGCGAAAGCGCGCAGTTGAAATACCCCACCAGCGGCGAGAATCTTTCGCCGTTTCTGTTTGGCGACTGGGACGGCAACGGCACCGAGGATGCGGCGGTTTTGTATACCTGCAATGCCAAGGGGCAGAATGTGTGCCTTTCTATTCTGGAAAAGATCGGCGATGCATGGCAGGTAACGCAGGAGGTGGAGGGCCTTTCCACCGAGGTGGAAAGCGTGAGCCTGGCGGCTATGGATTCTTCGCCCGCTCAGCAGCTTTTGGTGGGCTACACCAGCAGCCGCGGCGACCAGTATCTTTCGGTATATGCCTATCAGGAGCGCACGCTGCATACCGTTTTGCAGCAAAGCTATGACGGCTGGCTGCTGGCCGATGTGACCGGCGATGGGTCAGACGATCTGCTTTTGCTGCTGCCGCCCGAGCAAAACGAAAGCGTGCAGGTGTCGCTGCTCACCAATGCAGACGGCAGCTTCCGCTTAACGCAGCAGCTTTCGGTGGGCCAGGGCGTGTATACCGGGTGCGAGGCGCTGTGCGCAGGCACCGGCACCAACGGGCAGCCATATCTGGTGCTGGACGGCAAGGTGGGCAGCTATCTGGCCAGCTCGATTTTGATCTACGATGATTCCGTGGGGCAGATGCAGGTGTACAACCCGCCCGGCTATGAAGACGTGTATGCGGCCACCACGCGCTATAACACGGCGCTGATCAGCCGCGATCTGGACGGCAACGGGACCGTGGATATCCCCAGCCAGAAAAACGGCGACAGCAACATCAACCTTGCGGTGGAGCACCGCCTTTCGTATGTGATCTGGAACGACTATACGGGCGGCGATCAGGGCAACACGCAGTTTGGCGTGCTGGACGGCGAATACAACTTTTTTCTGCGCTTGCCGCTGGACTGGCAGGGCGTGATCCTGCTGGACGAAAACCCCACGCATGATGGCTGGCGTGTGCTGAGCGCTGCCGATGGCGAGCAGCTTTTGGAAATTCGCATTCTGGCTATGGACGACAGCACCCTGGAAGAAGAATATACCCGTGTGGCTATCATTGGCCGCCAGCAGGTGTGCGTAAAGCTGAACACCGAGCCGGATGTGCTTACCGTGCAGCAGGTGGAAAACGGGATATGCATTTTGTAATAGATATACGATCGGAAGGATAAAGGAGCAAAACGATATGAAACGAGTATTGGTAGTAGAAGACGAAGCCAGCATTCGGGAAATGGTGGCTCTGAACCTGAAAATGGCAGGCTGGGATGTGCTGGAGGCCGAAAGCGCCGAGGCAGCGCTGGAGCTGCTGAGCAAAAATCCGGGGTGCGATGCGGCACTGCTGGATGTGATGCTGCCCGGCATGAACGGCTTTTCGCTGTGCGAAACCATTCGCCGCGATGACACTGAGATCGGCATCATCATTCTTTCGGCCAAAGGGCAGGAAGAAGATAAGGTGCGCGGGCTTTCCATCGGTGCAGACGATTACATTACCAAGCCCTTCAGCGTGTCGGAATTGCTGGCCCGGCTTACGGCCTTGTGCCGCCGGCTGCATCGCAGCGGCGCAGCCGAGCAGCCGCAGGACGGTGCCGAGCGTTTGGTGAGCGGCAGCTTTGTGCTGGATCAAAAAAGCCGTATGCTGTATAAGGCCGGCCAGTCCATCGATCTTACGCAGGTGGAATTTCAAATCATGGAGCTGTTTTTCCGCAATCCCGGCACGGCGCTGGTGCGCGAAAAAATTCTGGAAGGCGTTTGGGGCAAGGGCTACTACGGCGATGTGAAGATCGTGGATGTGAACATTCGCCGCCTGCGCATGAAGGTGGAGGACAAGCCCAGCAGCCCCGAGCATATTCTGACGGTGTGGGGCTACGGCTATCGCTGGAACCCCTGAACGGGGCCCTGCAATAAAGAACAGAAAGGGGGAAAAGTGCATGACCGGAATTACCCGCCGCTGGCTGCGCGGCAGTATGCTGCTTACGGCGGCCATGTTGGTGGTGTTTGTGGGATTGTTTATGTATTTTTCCCGCCAAACCTACTATAGCGGCGTGGAACAGGCCATCATGAGCCGCTTTTCGGCCATCAGCGGCCAGCTTAAGATCACCACGGCTTCCACCGTGGCCGAAACCTCGCAAAGCCGCAGTCTGGCGCTGCGCCGCATGGTAGAGCAGTTTGATGCCAAGGATGAGTTTGAATTTATGCTGCTGGATGCCGACGGCAAGGTGCTTTCCACCAGCAGCGGCCAAACCGTTTCGGTGGAGGGCGGCGACTATGCACTGGCCTTGGCCGACGGTGCGGGCCGGGGCGTGGATGTGTATACCTCCTCGGCCTCCGAGCGCGTGATGGCAGTGACCGTGCTTACGCCCTATGCCGCCGAGGATGTGGCGGCGCTGCGCCTTGTGACCAGCCTTACGCTGGTGGATCAGGTGCTGCGGCAGCGCTTTGTTTTGAGCGGCGCCGTGGCGGCTGTGATTTTGATGGTGGCACTGTGGAGCGGCCTGTTCTTTATCAATTCCATTGTGCGCCCGCTGGGGCAGGTGGAGCAGGTGGCCACCCGCATTGCCCGCGGCGATCTGCAAACCCGCCTGCCGGATACGCCCTATAACGATGAGATCGGCCGTTTGTGCGCCACCATCAACCAAATGGCGGACGATCTGCAGAAAACCGAAAAAATGAAAAACGAGTTCATCTCGTCGGTCAGCCATGAGCTGCGCACCCCGCTTACCAGCATCAAGGGCTGGCTGGAAACTATTGCCGCTATCCGTGACCCCGAGGACGAAAACTACCGCAAGGGCCTTTCGATCATAGGCACCGAAACCGACCGGCTGTACAACATGGTGGAGGAGCTGCTGGATTTTTCCCGCCTGCAAAACGGTATCAAGCTCCAATGCCAAAAGCTGGATCTTGTGGCCGAGCTTACCGATGCGGCGCTGTTTATGGAAGCGCGTATCCATCAGGAGGGGTTGCGCCTGGTATACGATGAGCCCGAGGTGATGATTCCGGTGCTGGCCGATCCGGGCCGGCTGCGGCAGGTGTTTATCAACATCATGGACAATGCCATCAAATATTCTTCGCCCGGCGGCGCCATTACGCTGGAGCTGCTGTGCGATGCGCAGAATGCTTATGTGAAGATCATAGACGAAGGGCGGGGAATCTCGCCCGAAGATCTGGAAAATGTAAAGATCAAATTCTTCAAGGGTAAAAATTCCGTGCGCGGCAGCGGCATCGGTCTGGCAGTGGTGGATGAGATATTGACAGCCATGAACGGCAGCGTGGATATCACCAGCGCGCTGGGCAAGGGCACAGCCGTGTGCATCACCCTGCCGCTGGCCGACAGGGAATCTGCGCCGCAGGCGCAGCAATAAAAGGAGAGCAAACAGCCAATGAAACAGCAGAATACCCCGGTGATCCCCAAGGAAAAATTTCGCACCAGCGTGGGCGGCCAAGCCCTGATGGAGGGCGTGATGATGCGCGGCCCCAAAAGGCTGTGCTGCGCCGTGCGCCGCCCGGACGGCGGCATTGAAACCGACATAAAAGAACTGCCCCCCAAAAAATGGTATGAAAAAGTGCCGTTTGTGCGCGGTGTTTTTGCCATGATCGGCAGCATGATCACGGGATACCGATGCCTGATGTATTCGGCGGATATCGCCATGCAGGACAGTGAGGACTCTGAGCCGGAAAGCAAGCTGGACAAATGGCTGGACGAGCATCTGGGAGAAAAATTTCAGAATGCACTGATGACCTGTGCAGCCTTGATGGGCGGCGTGGTGGCCATTTTGCTGTTTTCGGTCACGCCCACAAGCGTGGTGGGCTTTGTGAGCCGGTTTGTGCCGCTGGGGCGCTGGGGCCGTGTGGCTTTGGAGGCGGTGCTGAAAATGGCCATTTTTGTGGCGTATCTTGCCCTGTGCAGCCGCATGAAGGAAATCCATCGCCTGTTTGAATATCACGGTGCAGAGCATAAAACCATTGCCTGCTACGAGGCCGGTGAGCCGCTGACTGTGGAGAATATCCGCAAGTATCCCCGCTTTCACCCCCGCTGCGGCACCAGCTTTTTGATTTTAACGCTGCTGGTAAGCATTGCGGTGTTTTCGGTGATCCCGTGGACGGGCACCGCGCTGCGCGTGGTGTATAAGCTTTTGTTTTTGCCGCTGGTCATGGGCATCAGCTATGAATTGCTCAAGCTGTGCGGCCGCACCGACAATCTGCTTACCCACATCATTCGTGCGCCCGGGCTGTGGGTGCAGCGGCTGACGGTGTTTGAGCCGGATGACAGCATGATCGAGTGCGCCATTCAGGCAGTGACCCCGGTGCTGCCCGAAAACCCGGAGGAGGGCCAATGGTAAACGAAATACAGGCCGGTGTGCCGCTGCGCAGCGCCATGCGGGCCGTGCAGGCCATGCTTTCGGCGGCGGGCTGCCCCGAGCCGGATGTGGATGCGCGCGAGCTGGTGCGCCTGGCTGCCGGGCAGGACCCTTTGCTGAGCGAGCGAGTGCTCACCGCACCCCAGGCAGCGCAGCTGCAGGCGGATGCCGCCCGCCGCGCTGCACGCACACCGCTGCAGTATATCGAAGGGCACTGGCCGTTTTTGGATTTTGAGCTGGCGGTGGGCGAAGGGGTTTTGTGCCCCCGCTCAGACACCGAGATCGTGTGTGAGGCCGCGGCTGAAACGCTGCGGGGAAAGCAGCGCCCGGCGGTGCTGGATCTGTGTGCAGGCAGCGGCTGCCTGGGCATCGGCCTGCGGCGGTTTTGCCCCGATGCACAGGTGACAGCGCTGGAAAAAAGCCCCGAGGCACTCTATTATCTGCGGCAAAACGCCGAAAAAGCATTGCTTGAAAAAGGAATTGCAGCCCCGGCGGTGCAGGTGCAGGAGGGGGATGTGTTTGCTTTTCAGGCACAGCTTGCCCCCGAAAGCCTGGATCTGATCGTGAGCAACCCGCCGTATCTCACGGCAGAGGAAATGCGGCATCTGCAGCCCGAGGTGGCAAAAGAGCCTGCCATGGCGCTGGACGGCGGAGAGGACGGCGGTGTTTTTTATCGGCATATCGCCGCAGCCTATGGCGAAAAGCTGAAAAAAGGCGGCTGGCTGGTGCTGGAGATCGGCTGCGGGCAGCAGGCGCAGCTGCGAGAGATCCTGGCGGCGTGCGGCTGGGCGGCGCGTGTGGAGTGCCGCAAGGACTACGGCGGCAACGACCGTGTGATCCTGGCGCAGCGCGGTTTGTAAAGGATTCGTTAAATTACAACTAACGGTTGTAATTTACAGCGAGAATGTGTATAATAAAAAGCGTAGAAGATTTTAAGGCAGCACCGTATGATGCAACTCGCGGATACGGCGCAGCCGCCGCGGCGGTGCCTTGGCTAAAAGATACGCGTTTTTACGCATAAAAGGAGATAGACAGAATGGCTGAAAAGAAAAATTCCGCAAAGGCAAGCCCCAAATCCCCGGCCGAAAACAAAAAGGAGGCGCTGGAAACGGCGCTGGCACAAATTGAAAAGCAGTTTGGCAAGGGGGCTGTAATGAAGCTGGGCGCCAACACCGCTATGCAGGTGGACAGCATTTCCACCGGCAGCCTTGGGCTGGATCTTGCGCTGGGCGTGGGCGGTTTTCCCCGCGGGCGTATCGTGGAAGTGTACGGCCCGGAATCCAGCGGTAAAACCACGCTGGCGCTGCATGTGCTGGCCGAAGCGCAAAAAGCAGGCGGCGAGGTGGCCTTTA
>Ga0129314_1000335_pt1 | contig 53276 bp, 45 predicted proteins | sample O1111metagenome_FD_94431 | JGI IMG/M metagenome (GOLD analysis project Ga0129314, IMG submission 94431) | Orangutan individual fecal microbial communities from fecal samples from Wisconsin, USA - O1111 metagenome | ecosystem: Host-associated > Mammals > Digestive system > Large intestine > Fecal... | reverse complement strand
GAGAAGTCAGAGCCGGACAGAGAGCTGAAAAGACATGGAAGAGCGTTAAGGCTCCGTGGTCAAGCGGTTAAGACATCGCCCTTTCACGGCGGTAACACGGGTTCGATTCCCGTCGGAGTCATTATTTTAGATGTGCCGATGTGGCTCAATTCATGACAATAAGGGAGTGAAGCGAGCTTATTGCAGGCAGAGCAGTTGATTACAAATCAGTTGCATATATAGATGTGCCGATGTGGCTCAATTCATGACAATAAGGGAGTGAAGCGAGCTTATTGTAGGCAGAGCAGTTGATTACAAATCAGCTGCGTATATAGATGTGCCGATGTGGCTCAATTGGCAGAGCAGCTGATTTGTAATCAGCAGGTTATCGGTTCGAGTCCGATCATCGGCTTTTACCTTTATGAGATATTTCGGACCTTTAGCTCAGTTGGTTAGAGCAACCGGCTCATAACCGGTCGGTCCTGGGTTCGAGTCCCCGAAGGTCCATTCGAGATATGATCTCGATTTTTTATTAAGTTACAAATGATTTGGCCTAGTGGCTCAGTTGGTTAGAGCGCCGCCCTGTCACGGCGGAGGTCGTCGGTTCGAGTCCGATCTGGGTCGTTTGTATGTTAAATTCATACTGTGGGATCTTAGCTCAGCTGGGAGAGCATCTGCCTTACAAGCAGAGGGTCACAGGTTCGAGCCCTGTAGGTCCCATTAACAACTGTATAGTTGTTGGGCTGGTGTGGCGGAACTGGCAGACGCGCAGGACTTAAAATCCTGTGGTGGCGACATCGTACCGGTTCGATTCCGGTCACCAGCATTCAGACAAAGTCTCGAGGCGTTGAGAATTCAGCGTTTTGGGATTTTTTTTTGCAAAAATATACTCATTATTTATACTTATTTTATTGTAAAAAAAATAGGGATAACATAAAATATAGAAAATATGATATGTAAGAAATACAGATTGGTAAAAGTAGTCTTGTGTATATAAACGAATGAATATAGACCGATAAAATCAGATATACCAGTTATAGATAAGATATCAGGGGGATTATTATGTACTGTCCAAATTGTGGCAACAAATGTGAAGATGACGCTAAATATTGCAGAAAATGTGGAAAAGCACTGTATGATGCTGCTGAAGCAGATAATATAATTTATGAAAATCAAGGGGATTCAGCAGAAGATATAATCTATGAAAATCAAGGGAATTCAGCAGATAATATAGTCTATGAAAATCAAGGGGATTCAGCAGATAATATAGTCTATGAAAATCAAGGGGATTCAATAGATAATATAACTTATGAAACTCATGAAAAAAAGAAAAATTCCACAGCTATTATAATTGGGATTGCAACAGCTGCAATTATTGTGGTCGCGATTCTCATATTTATTTTAAGCCATTTTATTATAAATAAGAAACATGCCGAATCTACAGATACGGTTGATCTGACGGAGAATCAGGTAGATGTGCGGACAGATGATATGTCAAAAACAGATGAAGAGGATGCGGCATCAGGTGCTATGTCTGGGGCAGAGGATGATAAGGCCGGAAGTACAGACAATCAGGGTGCATCGGGTGATGTTGACTGGCAGACCATTTATTTAGATTATTGTGATCATCTGAAGAGGGTCGGAAGAATTAATAATTATCTTTCTGCCGGTCTGATCTATGTAGATGATGACGATATTCCGGAATTGTATTTAGAGGGTGACTGTGAGGCGACAGGATGTCTTATTTTGACCTGCAAAAATGGTGTTGTGGATGAACTTCAGACAAGCCGTTTGTATTTTAACTATATTGAACGGCAGAATCTTCTGGATAACGCCGATGGACATATGGGATATTACTATGATTATGTGTATACCATTGAGGACGGAAAGTGGAAATGTATCGGAGAAGGCACATATGAAGAGGTATATGGTGACACCGGTTATGTAGTGGATGAAGACGGAAATGCTGTCATGGAATACACATGGATGGGTGAGCCGACTGATGAGGCCGGATATGATCAAAAGCTGAAAGAGGTTTATGATTTCGGGCTTGCTATTGATCCGGTCGGATATACATGGGATGAGTTTTATTCCATTCTTGAGACGGGAAGCACAACATCGGTAAATCACCGTTATGAGCTTATTGTAGATGATGTTACATGGAAAGAGGCAGAAGAACTTTGCAGACAAAAGGGAGGCTATCTGGCAACTCTGACATCGAAGGAGGAGTTTGATCGAGTGACCCGACAGATTGAAGATGAGGGTAAGACAGGCATCAGCTTTTTTGTTGGAGCTACAAGGGATAATGAGTATACAGGTAACTACGGCTATTGTTGGGTTCATGATCACCAAAATGACAATATGTTTTCTTCGGCGATGGGTTCTTTCTGGCTGCCGGGTGAGCCGAGCTATTCGGAGACAAGAGATGACAATGTGACTGTTGAAGAGATGTATGTGGATTATATTTATCGTAAAAGTGACGGTAGGGGATATTTGAATGATGTTACCAATGATATTTTGGAGCAGGCTCCGTCACTTAAAGGGGCAATCGGATATATCTGCGAGTATGATTCATAAAATTATGGAAAAATGGATCGCTTGCAGATGAAACGAATGATAGGGAAAAAAGAATCCGGTTGTTGACAAAAAGAATGCTGGTGTGAATAGCCGGATGTATGGCATTAAGGTGACACGATATATGATTAGAAGATAGATGGAGTGTATGGATATGGAAGAAAGGTTTTATTATCAGCAGGGAATGTGTGAGGCCCTGAGTCTGAACAGCCTGAATCCCATTTTGTACGAGGGTGAAGGTGAAAAAAATAAAGAATATCACAAAGTAAGAATGGCTTGTAGTGCAATCGAAAGCGGAATTTGCACAATGGCTGATAACTGCAGGATTTTTGAAGAAGCGCCGGAGATTGCAGAGGACGATGGTGCACAGATGGTAAAGGAAAAGTATCGGGCGGTATGATTCTTCTGCCGGATACGGAGATTATCAGTTCGCAGATCGATCCGGACAGCTGCACGGTGTATGAAGAAAAAATAATATTCTGAATCCAATCCATGTAAGTGATGTGACGGATTCTTTTGAGGATATGATCGACAGCGAGGTTGAAAAGGCAATTATAAAATTGTATTTGAGTAATTCATAAAATTTATCATAATATTTAGAAAGAAGTGACAGATAATGTATTTTGATCCTACGTATGTTTTAGTGTTGATCGGTGCTTTGATCAGTATGGTGGCATCCATCAATGTGAACAGTACTTACAGAAGATTTAGTACTATGATGAGTATGAGAGGTGTTCGTGCGGAAGAAGCGGCACAGCGCATTTTGCATGATGCCGGAATTTATGATGTGCGGATAGAAAGAATCCGCGGAGAACTGACAGACCATTATTCGCCGTCGGAAAAGGTATTGAGACTTTCGGATGCTGTATATGGCTCGACGTCTGTGGCTGCAATCGGAGTTGCAGCTCACGAATGCGGACATGCTATCCAGCACAAGGTGGGATATGTGCCGCTTAGTCTCAGGTCTCTTTCGGTTCCGGTTGCCAATATTGGCTCTAAGCTTTCATGGCCTTTGATCCTGATCGGGCTTTTGATCGGTTACACACCACTTGCACAGATCGGTGTGATCCTGTTTCTGGCAGTTGTGCTGTTCCAGCTGATCACGCTGCCGGTTGAATTTAATGCATCTCACCGTGCACTTCAGGTATTGAAACAGGACAGTATGCTCAGTATGGATGAGCTGTCCGGGGCAAGAAAGGTATTGACTGCTGCAGCCTTGACCTATGTGGCTGCGTTGTTTTCTACGATTTTGCAGCTTTTGAGACTGGTGATGATCGTGAATGGCGGACGCAGAAGAGACTGATGTTCGCCAATTGTGCAAGCACATTGGCTCTCTTGCGCTCATTATATCACATAGGCATACATGAAGACAAAATGACACAGGCTTCCGGCCATGACAAATAAATGGAAGATCTCATGTGAACCGAAGTTTTTGTGCCGGGCGTTGAAGATTGGAAGTTTCAATGCATAGATAATACCGCCAATCGTATAGATGATGCCGCCGGAAAGCAGCCATGCAAAGGCTGCCGGTGTAATCGCCTTGATCAATGGTTTCATGCAGAAGATGCAGAGCCAGCCCATGGCGATATAAACTACGGACGAAAACCATTTGGGGCAGGTGATCCACAGGATTTTGACGGCAATACCAATGACTGCGAGCGACCAGATGGCAATTAGCATCGGATAACCCAATTTGTGTGGCAGTATCAAGAGGCAAACCGGAGTATAGGAACCGGCGATCAAAATGAAAATAGCCGAATGGTCGATCTTTCGGAAGATTTTTATCTTGGGGGCCGGAAGGATCACAGAGTGATAAATACCGCTGGCTGCATACAATATCATCATGCTCAGGCAAAAGATGAGCATGGAAATAAAGTCGGGCAGGCCGATGCCTGCAGCCTTGATCAATAAAGGAAGAGTGCCGCCCATTGTGAGAAAAAAGGCAATGATGTGTGTGATTGCACTGCCGGGATCACGTAATGATATCTGCATGAAAATTACCTCCTGATAAATATGATGCCAAAGCTATGTGGGTACCGCAAAATATTGCAAGGGACTGATTTGCAAAGGATTGCCGGATAACCTGGTGCTATATGGCATCAAATAGCTAAACATGTCAAAAATAACAAAACTACAACACGTGGTATTAAAAACTACATGATGATACTATGATATTATCAGAAGATAATTTATGTGTCAATTTGAAATTACATTTTAAATTGTAATTTTTTAATTTGAAGCTTTCAATTCAGAATCACAATTCCAAAGTTTAAATAAAAAGCATATGTACACCATAGGATATATGGGATAAATAAAATGCCGGCTGTCCTGTTTATTTTTTTGTAAGCACTATAGGTCTGGAATACAAAGTACCAGAGTGCGGCCAGAATGATCAATGCACCAAAATGCCAGCCGAGACGGAAAAATACAGGACTCCACAAAATGTTGAGTGAAAGGCTGATAGAATACAGCAGCAAAGCCTTTTTTGCATCCGGCAAAGGATTGTATGCTTTGGTGACGGGTATTTTATCGGTAGAAAGAATCACAAGATAGGTAGCAATGCCCATCAGGATATAAAGTATTGTCCAGACGATTGGAAATACGATCGGAGCGGGTGCAAAAGGCGGTTGTTTGAACTGGGAATAGACGGAAAAAGAATTTCCCGTCAGCAAATAGGATATACTACCGGCGGTCAGTGGGATAATTATATTCAGTATCAGGAACTGAAAGGGTGAAATTTTTTTCATGTTTTTTGTTACCTCGTCAGAGGAGATTTGTACTATTTTATGAAAAAAATCCGGTTTCATAACAAAAACTTATTGTAAAACCTGTTGGTTGTTATAGTAAAATACGCTATAATAAGCGCTAGGGTGTCAGGGAAAGACACGTAATGTGGAACTTGGATTTCCTTCCACGCGCAAAAAGAGTAAAAACTAAATATTAATTAAACCGGAGATTAAATAAAAAGAAACCGGATCAGAAATTAAGGTAAAATTAAAATAAACTTAAGAATTAAACCAGGAGGATACAAAAATGGCTATTTATATAAATCAGATCGGATACGATATCAATGGAAAAAAGCATGCAACAATATCCGGCTGCAAGGAATATGAGCTGATTGATCAGGATGGAAAAGTCGTATTGAGAGGACAGGCTGAGGCACTTTCCTTTGATGAGAGCAGTGGAGAAGAAATTGCCTTGATCGATTTTTCCGATGTAAAAGAAGCCGGAACCTATTATTTTAAAGATTCAGATGTTAACTGCAGTTATCATTTTCAAATTGGAATTAAGCTTTATGAGGATGTTGCAAAGGATGCTTTAAAGATGTTTTATTTCCAGCGCTGTGGTATGGAGCTGGAGGAAAAATACGCAGGAAAATTTGCGCATAAAGCATGTCATACCAGGCCGGTTCCCATACTTCGAAGAGAGGAAGAAATCGTGGACTGCGGCGGTGGCTGGCATGACGCCGGTGATTATGGAAAGTATACGACACCAGGAGCGGTTGCGCTGGCGCATCTTTTATACGCCTACGAACTGAATAAGGAGGCATTTGCGGAAGAAATCAATATTCCGGAGAGTGGAAACGGTGTGCCGGATATTTTAAATGAATGTCGTTATGAACTGGAGTTTCTTTTGAAAATGCAGGAAAAAGACGGTGGTGTGGCGCATAAATGTACAGCCCTGCTGCATCCGGGTTTTGTCATGCCCGAGGATGATGAGCCGCCGTTTTACCGGATGCCGGTTTCCTCACTTGCGACAGCGGACTATGCTGCAATCTGTGCGCTGGCGGTGCGTATTTATGAAAAATATGATAAGGCTTTTGCAGACAGACTGCGTAAATCAGCTGTGGATGCATGGGAATGGCTGTTAAAAAATCCCGGTCTGGATTTTGAAGATCCGGCTGAAAGCAGAACCGGTGCATATGATGACTGTTGTGATGCGGATGAACGTTTGTGGGCAGCGGTTGAGATGTATCGCCTGACACAGGATGACAGGTGTATCGGTGTGATCAATCAGATTTTTGAAATGAGAATTTGTCTGACCGCACTTGGCTGGAAGGATGTCGGCGGACTGGCTGCAATGGCTGCGCTTACAGCTAGGGAAGGTACTTTTGATCCGTTTATTACGGATCGGTTCCGTGATGCCTGGATCACAGAGGCAGACCGTCTTGTAAAGGTAGCAGAGGCTAACTCTTTTGATGTTGCGATGCATGCCTATGATTTTGGATGGGGCAGCAATATGATAGTCTTGACCAATGCCATGGTGCTTTGTTTTGCAGCAAAGCTTACCAAAGAGACCAAATATCAGACGGTGGCTTTATATCAGCTTGATTATATTTTTGGACGCAATCCACTGGCAATCAGCTATGTGACAGGTTATGGAGAGCATGCTTTTAAACAGCCGCACAACAGACCGACGATCGTGGATGGAGTGGAAGAGCCGATTCCCGGATATGTGTCCGGAGGTCCCAACAAGGCTCCGTGTGATCCCGATGCGTTGGCAGCAATTCCTGCGCACACAGCACCGATGAAGTGCTATGTGGATGACTGGAGATCATATTCTACCAATGAAATCACGATTTACTGGAATTCGCCGCTTGTATTTATTCTTTCTTTTTTATAAAATTGTTATCTGAATCCGGTACGAAAGCCAATTCTCCGTTTACATGCCAGTGACGGCGATAGTTCTGACGTCGGTACTTTGAGGGCGTTGTACCTGTTTCTTCTTTGAAGACGGCAGAAAAATGACTGCTGGATGAAAATGACAGATACTGGGCAATTTCAGCACAGCTATAATTAGAATAGACCAGCATATTCTGGGCAGACTGAATCCGTTTTTTGCGTATATAGGCGGATAAGGTCTGCCCGGTTTCTTTATAAAAAAGCCGGCTTAAGTAGGTAGAACTGATACCGATTTGTGCAGCAATTTCTTCCACGGTTATCGGTTCAAGCAGATGATTGTATATATAGTCTAATGCCAGTGTGATGTGCATGGAAAAATCACGTTTCCGCTGAAGCTGCTGCATCCTTTTGGCAAAATCAAAGACAAATCCCCTCTGGATGGTGTAAAGCCCGTCAATTTCATTGGCAATGTCCATTTGATTGATATAGGTATCACTTAGTGTATAGGCATCCTGTTCGGGCATGCCGCCTTCAATGCAGAAGCGGGTGATCATGGCGAGGCTGACAATCAGGTGATAACGCAGGTTGCGCACCTTATCTTTGGAAAGAATACCGCGCTTTTCTTCATCGGCATTTCTCAGATTACGTTTCTTAAGTTCATTGACATTTCCATTTTTGATCAGATCATAAAAAGCAAGCTCATCATCGTAGGTGGGATGTTCAATTTCATATTCGCGTGCGTGAAACTGCGACTTGATAAAAGAATTGGAGATTTCTTTCATAGCTGTTTCCTTTCATGATTTTTTGATAAGTGACTGTTTTCAAAGCAGCTCCCACAATTCTCAAACATTCGAAAGCCGCTGATTTACTGCGTAAATTGCTACCTTCTCATGTTTGGCGGGTCCCAAGTTCAAAAATCTTATCGTGCAAGCACGAACGACTTTTTGACCTTGATATCATATTATAGCATAAATGTGATAAAAAGAGCATAAGTCTGATATTTTAAATTGAATAGAAAATTTATAATCATCATTAGAAATTGAGAGATATAATATAAAATTACACAAATAAAAGCTGTAAAATAATTGAAAACAGGCAGTAGAAACAAAGCGGTACTTTTGAAAACAGGCATAAAGATTGTAAATAAAATGCCAATAAAACAGTAATAATCAACTATTACAACAGGAGGTAAGGAAAATGAGAGTATTTGAAGGTTATCAGAAGGGTGTCAATCTGGGAGGATGGATTTCACAGTGTGTCAGCTATGAAAAGGAGCATTTTGATACCTTTATCACAAAAGCTGATATTGACAGAATTGCAGCGTGGGGACTGGATCATGTGCGTCTTCCGATTGATTACGACGTGATTGTTTCTGATGATGGAATATGGAAGGAAGAAGGCTTTTGTTATATTGACAGCTGCCTTTCATGGGCAAAGGCTGCCGGACTGAATGTCATTCTGGATATTCACAAAACAAAGGGATATATGTTTGATACAAAAGAAGTTGCTGACGGAGATCTGTTTTTCCGGGAAAAAGAACTGCAGGATTTCTTTGTGGCACTTTGGGTTGAGATGGCAAAAAGATATGGTCAGTACAAAGATTTTGTGGCATTTGAATTGTTAAATGAGGTAATAAATCCTGCGGTCAGCACCATCTGGAATGGTATTATCAGACGTACGATTGAAGCTGTTCGTGCCGTTGCTCCGGACACTTATATTTTGGTGGGTGGTGTCTGCTATAACAGCGTATCCTGTGTGTCCAAGCTTGATGATCCTTATGATGACAAAATTGTATACAATTTCCACTGCTATGAACCGCTGGTTTTTACACATCAGGCAGCTTACTGGGTGGTGGATATGCCGGCTGATTTCCATATAGACTACCCGAAAACGGCGGCAGAATATCGTGAGGCAGGTAAAAATATTGCGCAGGCCTCCTGTGGTGCGTTATTCGAAAACGGAATTGAAGCAGATGATACAGGTGTCATTATTTTTGAAAAGCTGTTTGCCGACGCAGTTGCCTTTGCAGAAGAGAAAAATGTGCCTCTTTATTGTGGAGAATACGGTGTCATCGATCAGGCTCCTCTTGCAGATACGGTCAGATGGTTTGAGGATATTCATGCAGTATTTGAAAAACATGGAATCGGACGCGCTGTCTGGAATTACAAGCAGAAGGATTTTGGTCTGGTGGATCCTCACTATGCGGATATTCTGGATGAGTTGGTAAAAAATTTATAATTTCGACCGATATGAAGATGTCCGGCAGGATCGTTTGAAAAGTGTGATAATGGATGAAATGAGCAGATGATTGAAAATTGTCTGCTCATTTTTTTAGTATAGCGTTTCCGGGGGTAGGATAAAATAGCGGGTGGACCTGCAGGGACTTATTGGCTTATTTCATTGACTATTCACTTCATATGCCATAATATTTAAAAGAAAAACATTTGATGTCCCGGATTAAAAATATGTATTATAGATAGAAAAGATTTTGCCAAAATACCTAAACAGGTGTATGCTTGGCAAAGGAGAAATAGATGCAAGCGAAAAAGAAAAACGGAATACAAATGGATATGCTGCACGGCTCCATGGTGGGAAAAATGATCCTTTTTTCACTGCCTCTGGCGCTTAGCAGTATTTTACAACAGTTATTTAATTCTGCTGATGTGGCAGTTGTCGGACGTTTTGCAGGAAGTCAGGCACTGGCAGCAGTGGGAGCCAATGTAGCAAACGTTGGTATCTTTGTCAATCTACTGGTTGGGTGCTCGACAGGTCCGAATGTCCTGATTGCCAATCTGATCGGACAGAAAAAGGATGATGAGGTTTCGGATGTGGTCCACACAGTTGTGGCGTTTTCCGTGGTGGGAGGAATTGGACTTGCAATTCTTGGTCTGCTTTTGTCGGCACCAATGCTGATCCTCACCGGAACACCCGAAGATGTCCTTGACATGGCACTTATATATCTGAGGGTATATATGCTCGGATTACCGGCCATTATGATGTACAACTTTTGTTCGGCAATTTTACGAAGCGTGGGTGATACCAAGAGACCTCTTTATTGCATGCTGATTTCCGGTGTGGTCAATGTGATATTAAATCTGGTATTTGTGATTGCCTGCCATCTCGGAGTACTTGGTGTGGCAATTTCCACCGTTATATCCAATTATTTAAGTGCAGGACTCTTGATCGGGATTCTGTCCCGGGAAGAAGGCATGATCAAATTGGAGCTTTCCAGGATCAAAATTCACGGTAACTATTTAAAGAGAATGTTGCAGATTGGGTTGCCGGCGGGAATACAGAGTACGGTATTTTCGCTGTCCAATATTTTTGTGCAGTCCGGCATCAACAGTTTTGGAGCTCCGGCAATCGCCGGTTCTTCCGCAGCACTCAATTTTGAATATTTTACTTATGATATTTCCGCTGCATTTGCGCAGGGAGCGATCACTTTTTCCAGCCAGAACTATGGAGCGATGCAGTACGACCGCTGTAAAAAGATCTTCTGGATCGCGATGCTGGAAGGAATGGGATTTACCGCTTTACTCAGTCTGGTATTTACAATCTGGGCAAGACCGTTTGTATCTCTGTACACGATTGATGAGGGGGTAATTGCCTTTGCACTTTTAAGAATGTACCGCGTCATGTCGCTGGAGGCTTTGACGGAGACCTATGAGGTAGCGGCGGCTTCCCTCAGGAGTATCGGTTATGCAATGGTTCCGGCGGTTATGACGATCATTGGAACGGTTGGCTTCCGTATGCTGTGGATCTGTACGATTTTCAAAAAGATACATACCTTTGAAATGCTGATGCTGGTATATCCGGTTTCCTGGATTTTTACGGCAGCCATGGTTGTGAGTGCATACTTTATCCTAAGAAAAAAACGTGGATTGTAAAATACGGTTAGCAGACTATTACCGTAAATGCATGTATGAAAACAGCTAGTGGATGCTGCTGTAAATGCAGATAAAAAATACAGCTAGTGGATGCTGCTGTAAATGCAGACAAAAAACAGCTAGTGGATGACTGCTATAAATGCAGACAAAAATATAGCTAGTAGATGTCCACTATAAATGCAGACAGGAAAACAAAATAATAAGTGATTAATATAAGAACAGACTATAAAGTATATAAAAGAAATGCGGAAAATAAAATTCGCATGTATTAGATAAATCAGAAATAGAAGAATGAAAAACATTGTGTAAAATCAGAAAGGGATGAATGTAATGAAAAAAGGCCTTGTAATGGAAGGCGGTGCCATGCGGGGAATGTTTACCTGCGGTGTCACAGATGTATTTATGGAGCATGGAATTGTATTTGACGGAGCTATCGGTGTTTCGGCCGGAGCGGCTTTTGGATGCAATTACAAGTCCGGACAGATTGGGAGAGCCTTTGCCTACAACCGTGATTATTGTCAGGATAAACGGTATGGAAGTATGCGCTCCTTATTGAAAACAGGCAATATTTATGATCCGGATTTTTGTTATGGAGAGATTCCCAATAGACTCAACAAGTTTGATGTGGAAGCCTATGAGAGCAATCCGATGGATTTTTATGTCGTCTGCACGGATGTTGAGACCGGTTATGGAATTTATCACAATTGTTTAAAGGGTGATGCAGAGGATATCAAGTGGATCCGGGCATCAGCTTCTATGCCTCTGGTATCGCAGATTGTTGAGATCGACGGACATAAGCTGCTGGATGGAGGAATTGCCGATTCCATTCCGATCCGCAAGATGGAAGAAATGGGATATGACCGCAATGTTGTGATCCTGACACAGCCACTGCATTTTAAAAAGACACAGGCTAATTACTATCCCCTTGCAAAAATCGTAATGCATAAATATCCGGAGCTGATCAAAAGAATGGCTGTCCGTCCGTATATCTATAATGCGACAACCGAGTACCTGCGGAAGAAGGAGCTGAATAAAGAAATACTGGTAATCCGTCCGCCGATGCTTTTGGAGATCAGTGGAGTGATAAAGGATCCCAAGGAGCTGGAAAGAGTGTATGAGATCGGAAGAAGAACCGGAGAAAAGTATGTAGAAAGTGTCAAAGAGTATTTAGAGTTACCATAGGCTAACTGCTGAAATATATGTGATGAATCTTTTAATGGGAGTTGATTAAATGAAAAAGAAGGTAATTGTGGCAGGACATATCTGTCTGGACATCACACCGGTGTTTGCGGATGGAAAAACTGACAGCATCGAAAAGATCTTAAGTCCGGGTAAACTGATACAGGTAGGCAATGCGGATGTACATACAGGTGGTGCTGTCGCAAATACCGGACTTGCAATGAAAATCCTTGGAAATGATGTTTCACTGATCGGCAAGATCGGAAAGGATGCGTTTGGAAATATCATTCTGGATACGTTAAACCAATACCAAGCAGGGGAGGATATGATCTGTGATGAGGCATCCTCAACGAGCTATTCCGTTGTTATCGCCATTCCGGGTATTGACAGAGTGTTTTTACACCATTCGGGAGCCAATGATACATTTGTGGCAGATGATATTGATTTTCAAAAAGTAGAAGAGGCGGCTCTGTTTCACTTCGGTTACCCGCCGCTAATGGAAGCTTTGTATACCAATGAAGGTGAAGGGCTTATGCAGCTGATGCAGAGGGTACAGGAAAAAGGAGCGGCAACTTCGCTGGATCTGGCGGCTGTAGATCCCAATGCCAAGGCCGGCAAAATCCGATGGGATATCATCCTTAAAAAGACACTTCCGTACGTAGACTTTTTTGTCCCCAGTATTGAAGAGATCTGTTTTATGATCGACCGGGATAAATTTGAGGAGCTGCAGGTAAGGGCGCATGGCGGTGATATCACGGATGTCTTGGATATCGAAAAGGATGTAAAGCCTCTGGCTGAAAAATGCATGAAGCTAGGCTGCAAGGTGCTTTTATTGAAATGCGGAGCAAAGGGCATGTATCTTCAGACCGCTTCCAAAGAAAAGCTTGCACAGATCAGCAGCCGGGTAGAGCTTGATGCAGATGCCTGGGCTGACAGATCTATTTTTGAAAGAAGCTACGTACCGGAAAAAATTCTTTCCGGAACGGGCGCGGGTGATACCAGTATTGCGGCATTTCTGACGGCTGTTTTACAGAAGGATACGCCGGATATGTGTCTGCACCTGGCAGCAGCAACCGGAGCAAGCTGTGTGGCAGCCTATGATGCGCTGTCCGGTTTGAAACCACTTGATGAATTACGGGATAAGATTGAGAAAGGATGGGAAAAGACATGCTTGTAAATATGAATGATATTCTGCTTCCTGCAAAAGAAGGAAAATACGGAGTTGGATTTTTTAATGCGGTAAATGTGGAGATGGCAAGAGCAATCATTGAGACAGCCGAGGAGTTGAAAGCACCGGTCATGATCGGAACGGCAGAGGTGCTTTTACCTGCGATGGAGCTTGATCTGGTAGCCAATTACCTGATCCCTATGGCAAAAAAAGCCACGGTTCCGGTATGTGTCCACTATGATCACGGTCTGACCTTTGAACGCTGTATGCAGGCTGTCAAGCTGGGCTTTACCTCTGTTATGTATGACTGCTCTACAGCACCTTATGAAGAAAATATCACCAAAGTTGCGGAGATGGTAAAGATCTGTCATGCAATGGGCGTGACTGTGGAAGCAGAGCTTGGACATGTCGGCGACAATGCCGGTTCCGGCAAGCTTACCAATCCAGAGGATTATTTTACAGATCCGGATACAGCCGTTGACTATGTAAAGCGCACAGGTGTTGATTCACTGGCTGTTGCAGTCGGCAATGCGCATGGTGACTATGCATTTCCGCCCAAGCTGGATTTTGACAGAATACAGATTATTTCCGGGAAAACCAATCTGCCGCTGGTACTGCATGGCGGTTCCGGGTTAGCAGATGCTGACTTTAAAAATGCGGTCAGACTTGGTGTTTCCAAGATCAATATTTTTACCGATATTGATAAGGCCGGAAAAGCAGGCGTGGAGGCCGGAATTGCTGCCGGTGAACGGACAATGATGGGTCTGATCCCATATGAGATAAAGGCGATGAAAGAGGTTGTAGCTGAGAAGATTAAGCTGTTTGGATCGGAAGGCAGGGCCTGAGATATCAGAGTTAAAAAGAAAAGGCAGGATCTGAGATATCAGATTTTAAATTTTTGCAAAAAAAGATGGAGATTATTATCGACCCCATCTTTTTTGCTTATTATTTTATTCTTTTCCAAGTGCGGTTTTCTGTGAAACCGTTGTTTTTTTATCATAGCAGGCAAATGCATCGTCTACCATTGCCGCATCCGGTTTGGGTGTGACAAGACTTACGAGCGGTACGATAACCAGTCCTGCTAACATTGCGATGGCACCGCAGTTGATCGGTGACTGCATGATTGCAGGGAAGGAGCTGCGGAAAAAGATGTTGGCAACCATCAGGACTGATGCAAAGATAAAGCATACCCAGCAGGAAGCCTTGCTGACTTTTTTAGAGTAGAGCGAATACATAAACGGAGCCAGGAAAGCACCGGCAAGCGCGCCCCAGGAAATTCCCATCAGCTGGGCAATAAATGTCACGGAGCTCTTGTACTGGATGAGTGCTAAAACTGCGGAGATCGCGATAAAGACAACCACCAGGATACGGATGTAAAGCACTTGCAGCTTTTCGCTCATATTTTTAATGAAGTTATCCTTTAAAAAGTCAATGGTAAGTGTCGAGCTTGATGCGATCACAAGGGATGACAGTGTTGACATGGACGCGGATAAAACGAGGATGACAACAAGTGCGATCAAAGCAGGGCTGAGCTCGGACAACATAGTCGGAATGATGGAATCATAGCCGCCGACAATGGCACCGTCAGCTGTGAATTCAAGCTTGTCTGTAAACAGACGGCCGAATCCTCCCAGGAAGTAGCAGCCGCCGGATACGACGAGAGCAAAAACCGTGGAAATAATGGTTCCTTTTTGAATTGCGGTTTCATCCTTGATGGCGTAAAATTTCTGCACCATCTGGGGAAGTCCCCAGGTACCGAGGCTTGTCAGGATTACGACAAACAAAAGGTTGATGGGATCGGGACCGAAAAAGGAAGCAAAGATGCCGGGTGTCTGGGAAACGGTTTCATCCGTCGCTCTTGCCAGTCCGTCCATGGCTTGCATCAGACCGCCTTTACTGTTTAATACCGCAATAATGATGGTCACAATACCAAACAGCATGATAATCCCCTGAATAAAATCATTGATGGCCGTTGCCATATAACCGCCTGCGATCACGTAGATGGCGGTCAGGATCGCCATAATGATAATACAGACACTATAGTCAATATTGAATGCCATTCCAAATAAACGCGAAAGTCCATTGTAAAGGGATGCGGTATACGGGATCAGGAAAATAAAGATGATGACAGAGGCTCCGATCTTTAATGCTGAACTGCCGAAACGCTTTCCGAAAAACTGGGGCATGGTAGCTGAGTCCAGATGCTGGGTCATGATGCGGGTGCGTCTGCCGAGTACAACCCATGCAAGCAGTGAGCCGATGATCGCATTGCCAATACCGGCCCAGGTAGCGGAAATGCCGTATTTCCATCCAAACTGTCCGGCATAACCGACGAATACAACGGCGGAAAAATAAGATGTGCCGTATGCAAAGGCAGTTAGCCATGGACCGACAGAACGGCCACCCAGTACAAAGCCGTTGACATCTGTTGCGTGTTTGCGGCAGTACAGACCAATGCCGATCAGCACTGCAAAGTAGATAAGTAGCAGAATAAGTTTCATGTGCATTTGCGCCGGAGCCTTGTATTCTGACCGACGCGTCCTCCTTGATAAGAATTAAACAGTTTATTACGTTGAAGCTTAAGACTTTTGAACTTTAAAGCTTTGAACTTTAAAACTTTTAAACTTTAAAGCTTTTATGTAATAAAGCGATAAAAATACTATATCATAGATAAGGAAGCGGGGGCAATAGGAAACTGAAGTAAAAAGCCTATTTCCCTTATTTCTGCCCGGAAACGTAAGAAATGATATCCACGAATTGCTCCGCAGCAAAGCAGCTCCCGCAATTCTCAAACATTCGAAATCCGCTGATTTACTGCGTAAATCGCTACTTTTTCATGTTTGGCGGGTCCTAAGTTCAAAAGTCTTATCGTGCAAGCACGAACGACTTTTTGACCTTTTGACCCTGATATCATAATAAATAATTGAAAATATATGAGTGGACAGGTAAATTTGTTCACAAATTTTTCACAAAAAATATTAGCACTCACTATTGACAAGTGCTAATAAAAGGACTATAACATAGTCAGACAAAGGAAAAGAGGAATAAAAAGTTCCTCCAAACATTCCGAGGTCAAAGTTTCATATTAACAATGGTTGATTCAGTTATATATTTGAAAGGAAGGATGACTTATGATGACACCTAGCTTATTTAATGACAACTTTGATTTATTTGATCGCTTTTATCAGGATCCGTGGTTTGGATTTGATGACCATGATTTTAAAAATCTGGAAAAGAAATTATATGGTCATAGAGCCAAAAACATTATGAATACCGATATTAAGGAAACCGATTCAGAGTATGAAATGACAATTGATCTTCCGGGATTCAAAAAAGAAGATGTCAATGTTGCTTTGGAAGACGGTTATTTGACCATCAGTGCCGCAAAAGGCCTGGAGAGTGACGAGGCCGAAAACGAAGAGGCGAAAAAGAAAGGCAAATACATCCGGAAGGAAAGATACAGTGGTTCCTGCCAGAGAAGCTTTTATGTGGGCAAAGACCTTAAGGTCGAAGATATCAAGGCTAACTTCAAGCATGGTATCTTAAGCCTGAGCATTCCGAAGAAATCTCCGGAGGCTGTAAAGGCTAATAAGTATATTGCGATTGAAGGCTAATAAAATAGAGCTGAGAATTGGTCCGCAGATTTGTAAACCGGCAGATCGGTGATCGACAGATTGATAGATTTGCGGACTGGTTTAAGGTCCGGATGAATTATGAACTATGAACTATGAACTATGAAACAAACGGGTCAGGTAATAGCAGGATTGCTGTTATCTGGCCTGTTTTTTATGGTAGGAATGTGTGGAAAAAAGCTGTGAGGAAAAGCTGTGTGGAAAAACTGTGTGGAAAAACCTGTGTGAAAGACTTGTGTGAAAAATTTGTGCGGAAAATTTGTGCGGAAAAATTGTGTGAAGAAGTTGTGCGGTATCTATAGTTGATTGAAGTTGGTTTAAAGCTACAAAGATTATGGGATTACTCAACTGTATGGAATTGATTGATGGTGTTATTGGAAATAAATAATGAAAAAAGCTCACGAGAGCCGGAGGAAGAGGGCAAAAATGAAGAAAATAAAGAAAAAGCCCACGAGAGCCGGAGGAAGAGGGCAAAAATAAAGAAAACAAGAGAAAAAGCCCACAAGAGCCGGAGGAAGAGGGCAAAAATAAAGAAAACAAGAGAAAAAGCCCACAAGAGCCGGAGGAATAGGGGCTAAAATAAAGAAAACAAGGAAAAAAGCCCACGAGAGTTGGAGAAAGAGGGCTAAAATAAAGAAAACAAGGAAAAAAGCCCACGAGAGCCGGAGAAAGCGGGGTTAAAATGAAGAAAACAAGGAAAAAAGCCCATGAGAGCTGGAAGAAGAGGGCTAAAATAAAGAAAACAAGGAAAAAAGCCCACGAGAGTCGGAGAAAGAGGGCTAAAATAAAGAAAACAAGGAAAAAAGCCCACAAGAGCCGGAGGAATAGGGGGTAAAATGAAGAGAACAAGAGAAAAAGCCCGCAAGAGCCGGAGAAAGCGGGGTTAAAATAAAGAAAACAAGGAAAAAAGTCCACGAGAGCCGGAGAAATAGGGGCAAAAATGAAGAAAACAAGAGAAAAAGCCCACGAGAGCCGGAGAAAGGGGGCTGAAATAAAGAAAACAAGGAAAAAAGCCCACGAGAGCCGGAGAAAGCGGGCAAAAATGAAGAAAACAAGGAAAAAAGCCCACAAGAGCCGGAGGAATAGGGGCTAAAATAAAGAAAAAAAGGAAAAAAGCCCACGAGAGCAGGAGGAAGCGGGCAAAAATGAAGAAAATAAGAGAAAAAGCTCACAAGAGTCGGAGAAAGAGGGCAAAAATGAAGAAAATAAGGAAAAAAGCCTGCAAGAGCCGGAAGAAGAGGGCAAAATAAAGAAAACAAGGTAAAAAGCCCTATGCAAAAAAAGATGTGACACTCCCACTTTTTTTCAAGTCTTTTATTTCTTGCTGATTATGCCAATTTGATCTATATTGATTGTATAGAGATATGCAATATGAGTAATAATAGCCAAGAATAGTCAGAATAGAATAAAATGTTTTGAATAGAAGAATAGTCTGAATAGAATAAAATGTCAGAATAGAAGAATAGTCAGAATAGAATAAAATCTTTGAATAGAAGAATTGTCTGAAGAAAAGAAATTATCAGAATAGAAGAAATTAAAGAATAATAAAATACTGGCAAAATACTAATCTAATCATCCAAAATAAAATCAAAAGGAAGATAATCATATGAGTATACTATGTGTCGGAGAAATGTTGATCGATTTTACGCCGGGCAAGGAAGGCCCGCAGTCTTTTATAGCCAATCCGGGCGGAGCGCCGGCGAATGTGGCGGTATGTATTGCGCGAAACGGTGGTCAGGCAGGCTTTTTAGGTAAGCTTGGAAATGACAGCTTTGGACATCTGTTGGCGGACACTCTGAAAAAAGAAAATGTACAGATGCTGTGTCCGGAACTGACGGATGATGCAATCACAACGCTTGCTTTTGTGACGCTTGATGAAAAAAATGACAGACATTTTACATTTGCAAGAAAACCGGGTGCAGATATGCTGTTGTGTGAGGAAGATGTCAAAAGCGTTGATTTTGAACAGTGGGATATTGTACATGCCGGCTCTGTCAGCCAGTCGGGGATGCCGGAAAGAGAGGCTGTTTTACTGACATTAAAAAAGGCAAAGGAGCATGGAAAGCTTGTCAGCTTTGATATCAATTTCCGGGAGAATATATGGGATCTTGCTTCGTGCAGGAAGCAGGTTGATAAGGTGCTTCCGTATGTGGATTTGTTGAAGATATCGGAAGAGGAGCTTGCTTTTGTAGGTGGAAGAGATCATATACCGGCATTTATGAAAGAGCATGATATCGCAGTTGTCGTTCTTACTCTGGGCGGTGATGGTTCGTGTATTTATTTTGCGGGAGAAAGCAAGGTAATTGCGCCGAAGAAGGTGGAAGTAAAGGATACAACAGGAGCCGGTGATTCTTATTGGGGGACATTTTTATGTAAACTACTTGAGCAAGGCATCAGAAAAACAGAAGATATTTCTATGGAAAAACTGATCGTAGCCGGAAATTACGGAACTGTGGCAAGTGCTCTTTGTGTACAGCATGCAGGCGGGATACCGGCGCTTCCGTACCGGGCAGAAATTGATGCGGAGTGGAAAGTTAATTAGATTAAATGGCAAAAGACCGGCAGCCGGATATATTATATTCGATGAATTAAGTGATAATCGAGTTTTTTAGAAAACTCAATTATTATTAACAGCATGTGACGGAGTATATAAATAATAAAACAAGTCGGAGATTACAATGGACAAAAAACATATTATTGATACAGAAGAAAATAAAGCTTTTTTAAAAAACAATGTCAATGCCCTGCTGGCATTTGGGCACCGTTTTCCGTCACCGGGCGGATCTTCCTATTATCTGGGAGACGATGGCACACCGTGGAAGGAGCGTAACCGGGAGACCTGGATCACCAGCCGGATGGCGCATGTATACAGCATAGGCCTGATGCTTGGACATGATGAAAGTGCAGAGCTTACTGATGCAGCAATACGCGGACTTATGGGTGAGCTTAAGGATGATAAAAATGGAGGCTGGTATGCCGGGCTTACCAAAGATGGTGAGATCGTGCCCGGAAAGCAGTGCTATGCGCATGCCTTTGTCATTCTGGCAGCAACCAGTGCTTTGTTGGCTAAAAGACCGGGTGCGAAAGAATTGCTTTATGATGCTTTGAATCTGTACGATGAGAAGTTTTGGAATGAAGAGGAAGGTCTTTCCTGTGATACATGGAATACGGAATTTACAGTATTGGACGATTATCGCGGAATCAATGCAAATATGCATACGGTTGAGACTTTTTTGGCAGTCGCGGATGCGCTGGATGAGCTGCCGGATAATAGTGAGAGCGTAAAATACAGAAAACGCGCCGGTCGTATCATAGATCATGTGATCGGCTGGGCGAAGGACAACCAATACCGGATACCGGAACATTTTACCGGTGACTGGCAGCCGGATCTGGAAAAAAATAAGGAAAAGCCGGATGATCCGTTTAAACCCTATGGTGCGACACCGGGGCACGGAATTGAATGGGCAAGGCTGATTATTCAGTGGGCAACAGCTACTTATGGAATTGGAAGCGAAAAAGCAGAAGACTATATAAAAGAGGCAGCGGCACTTTTTGACCGTGCAGTTGCAGATGCGTGGAATACAGACGGTGCACCGGGAATTGTATATACAACCGATTGGGACGGAAAGCCTGTGGTACGCGACAGGATGCACTGGACATTGGCAGAAGCAATCAATTCTTCGGCTGTTTTATATCGCGTGACCGGGGATCAGAAGTATGCAGATTGGTATGCTGCGTTTATGGAGTATCTGGATACGACGGTACTGGATCATAACTGTGGCTCATGGTTTCACCAGCTGGATGAAAAGAATTGTCTGAAAAATACGGTGTGGCCGGGGAAATCGGATATTTATCACGCGCTGCAGGCGATGCTGATACCGTATAGCAGGGTGGATGTGTCGATCGCAAAAGCTGTAAAAGAAAATAAAAAAGACCAGAAACCTTGATGTCAAGGTTCCCAGGTCCCAAGGGTTAGCGTGCGTTAGAGGATTCGAACCCCCGACCTTTTGGTCCGTAGCCAAACGCTCTATCCAGCTGAGCTAAACGCACATCACTGTGTTTGTCTCACAGCAGTATTTATTATATTATAGATCAATTTATGTGTCAATCTTTTTTTACATAAAGTTCTTAACTTTTCCGATAGAAACGTAATTACTGAAGATCGCATGCAGGTCGCTGCCTTCTTCGGCTGTATAATTGCGAATGCCTTCTACCATATAAGAGATGTGACCATTTGGAAGAGCGGTCTCGTGGTAGCAGTCGATGAAAAACTCGGCAGCAGATACCGAGCGGTCACGGAGAATACCGCCACATTCGGATAGATGACAGCCTGGAAAGTTGACATTCCAGATGTAGTTTTTGCCGGGAGCTTCCTTTAGAAGTTCCTCGATCACGCTATGCAGATAATGATCCGCTATCTCATGACATTCTGTGGCATCTTCGGAAAAAGCGATGGATGGCACATTTTGAAAAGCACCCTCAAAGGCGGCACCGACGGTTGCGGAATACTGGAGATCGGAGGCTGCATTAAAACCATAATTGATGCCGGAAAAGATATAGTCCGGCTTTCCTTTCACGATATTCAAAACACCGATGCGGATGCAGTCAGCCGGAGTTCCGTTGCAGGCATAGGCATGCACGCCCTCAACCGGAAAATCCTCCTTCCATGCTTCAAAAGAGTGGCGAAGTGTGATGCTGTGTGACACGGCACTTCTCTGGTCATGCGGTGCCACGATATAGACTTCGCCAAATTCCTTGGCTGCTGTGGCGAGCCGGATCAGTCCGTCTGCGTAAATTCCGTCGTCGTTGGTAATTAAAATTTTTTTCATACGTACCTCAATTCTTGTCAAGTCAGATATAACTGTCTTAGCCGGAACAAGTAAGACAAGTCCGTTAAGATTGGCTGAACGGATCGTCATAATCCGGATATATCAGCTATACATATTTTTGCAGATGCAGATAAATCCTGCCCTTGCGTGTCTGATTCCCACTTTCGATAAAAATATATTTTCCATATCCGCGAATGGAAAACACAGAGTTTTCCTTAAGCTGCATACTGTTATTTTCGCAAACACGTCCGTTTAAGACAACCTTTTTTTCACGGAAAAGCTCTAAAGCATCCTTTCTGGACAATTTGGTGATCGCAGCAACAACAGCGTCAAAGCGTGGGGCGCTGACCAATATTTCCATATCCTGCAATTCTTTCTGCAGATCCGGTACATCCCGGGATATCCTTGATACGCGGACGCTTGTGTGTCGCACCTTATCCAGATTGGTAATGATATAGTCGGCGATTTCTTCCTCGCAAAACAAATAGGCTTTTTTTTCTTTTATCAGAATGTCGCCGAGAATTTCTCTTTTGATACCGAGGTTCATCAAGGCTCCGAGATAGTCACGGTGACCGAGTTCTTCGGCAAATTTTTCGATAAAGGGTTCGATTAAGAGTATGGCAATCGGATATTCTTCCTTATAACCGAGAGCGCGGGCGGAGCCAAAACGCACCATCTGTCTTTCGCAAATGTCATTTCCACCAAAGGTATCAAAGTCAACATAGGAAAAATCAGATGCCAGCTCGTCGACGATCAACAACTCTGCCGGCGAAAGAAAGGGCGTAAATGTATATCGGTTCTGATTGTAGGAAGCCTTGGCTAACTCCTGAAGCCTTGCTTTTAATAACTGTACTTCATCCATGATGGTCTCCGTTACAATTTGAAATGGCCGGTTGTAGCTTTCCGGTCGATTGATCCGTGTATCTCTAAAATTATATTATTTACATTAGGAAGCGTCAATACGATGTTGGAGTATGAAGACCAATAGAGTGTAGAATTATATAGACCAATAGAGTCGGAGAAATGAAAGTCTGTGGAAAAAATTGCACAGACAGAATTTGAGGCGGATCAGCCCGGAACAGAAAGAATCCGTTGCATCGATGACAATGAGGAGGCACTGTTGTGGAGGCTTCGGATGATCGGGGCTGCGCAGGAATCGATAGAACTGTCTACATTTGATTTCCGTACCGATGAAAGTGGGCTTGATGTGATGGCTGCTCTGGATGATGCTGCAGACCGGGGTGTAAAGGTCCGAGTTTTGATTGATGGCATTTATCAGCCGTTTTTTTAAGAAATAGCAATAAAAGCTTTTCGACTTTGTGTGCACATGAAAATATAGATGTATAATTTTACAATCCGATTGAGCTTAACAACATATATCATGTAAACTACCGGATGCATGACAAGTACATCATGTTGTTTGGCAGATTTTCTTTTTTTTTTACTTGAAATATAGAACGTATGTTTGTATAATAATAACACGAACACATGTTTGCGGAAAGGGTGTTTTTGATGGAACCGGATAAAAATGCAATTTTACCTGATATAAATTGGCAGGATCATACAGTGATCAATGGAATACAGCCCGAAAAAAGTCTTGCCAAGAAGCTGGAGATCTTATCCGATGCTGCCAAATATGACGTGGCATGTACATCCAGCGGTGTCGACAGAGCCGGCAAAAAGGGTTATCTCGGCAATTCCTGTGCGGCCGGAGTATGCCATTCATTTGCAGCTGATGGACGATGCATTTCCTTATTGAAAATATTGATGACCAATCATTGCATTTATGACTGCAAATATTGCAAAAACAGGAGGAGCAATGATGTGGAGAGGGCTACGTTTTCACCGCAGGAGATCTGTACGCTTACGATTGAATTTTACAAGAGAAATTATATTGAAGGACTGTTTTTGAGTTCCGGTATTTTGAAAAATCCGGACTATACCATGGAAAAGATTGTGGAGACACTGCGGTTATTGAGAGGTGAATACCGGTTCAACGGTTATATCCATGTCAAGGCCATTCCCGGAGCATCGAGGGAGCTTTTATATTCTGCCGGGCTTTTGGCAGACCGTATCAGTATCAATATGGAGCTTCCGACACAGGACAGTCTGAAAAAGCTTGCACCCAATAAGCAGATGACCAATATCATCCGTCCGATGAACCAGATATCCGGGACGATTGCGATGCACAGGCTTTCTGCCGGCAGGGCTGCCCGCATGGAGAGGGCGGGAATCAATGATTATCTGATCCATAGTATATGGGGATATCCGAGACAGGAGATTGATGCACAAAGTAGAGCCGGTCAACCGGGGACTTCCTGTCATTTAATGGGTGGAGTATCCGATAACACATTTGATCATGCGACCAATCATGTATATGATCATGCGACTGACTCGCCATATGATCTGCCGGTAGGCATTAAAGCAGAGGATGAGCGCTTTTTATTTCCGGCAGACAAAAAAGATCTGCATATGGGAAGATCTTTTGCCCCGGCAGGGCAGAGTACACAGATGATTATCGGTGCGACGGATGAGACAGACCTTGAACTGATCCGTACAACACAGAGCCTGTATCGGAGCTTTGATCTGAAGAGAGTCTTTTATTCCGGCTATATCCCGGTCAATGAGGATGCCATGCTTCCGGCAATCGGGACACCGGTACCTCTTTTACGGGAGCATCGCCTGTATCAGGCAGACTGGCTGTTGCGTTACTATGGATTTTTTGCCGATGAGCTTTTGAGTGAGGAGCATCCGTTTTTTGATGATGCAATAGATCCTAAGTGCAACTGGGCGCTCAACCACCTGGAGGAATTCCCGGTTGAGATCAATACGGCATCCTGTGAAAAGCTTTTGCGCGTGCCGGGCATCGGTCCGACAGGAGCAAAGAAAATATTAAATGCCAGACGATACCGCAGCATTGATTTTGAAATGCTCAAAAAGATGAGGATTACCCTGAAACGGGCGCAGTATTTTATCACCTGCAATGGGAAGATGCTGTATCATACCCCTATTGAGCACCGTTTTATCCGCAACCGTCTGATTGATGTTGAGGATGTTTCGACAGCACAGATTGGAGAAACGGCGGTGCAGTTTCAGCAGATGAATCTGTTTACGGATTATCATGTGTCCTGAATAAAAGGGCAAAGAAGGAAACAACAATGTATATTTTTACCTGTGAGCACAAATGGGAAGCCATGCTGACCTGTATTTATGATGCATGGGCAAGCAAAAAGGGCCATGCCAATATCAAACTGATGCTGGAACCGGTTGAGCAGTATTCCTTATTTGACACATATACACATGTGGATGCAGATGAAAAAAAGGCAGAAAGTGTCATGCGGTCTGTCAAAAATAAGATATCTTTGCGGCTGTACCGGCAGTTAGCCTATGCCTCCATGGCATATGAAAAAGAGATTCTGGATCTGATGTACCGAGTGCTGATCGTAGGATTTTCCTATGGACCGGATGTACTCAATATGGTGATGTACCGGGAAATTTTGCAGTTCAACCAGATCTATAAAAGACTTGGCAAGGAAGTTAATCATTTTCAGGAGTTTATCCGTTTTCACGAGGTACAAAAGGGTGTATTTGTAGCTCATATTGAGCCAAAGAGCCGATTGGTGGTCGCGCTTGGTCCTATCTTTGCAGACCGTATGCCCTCTGAGCATTTTATGATCGTGGATGATGTGCACAGGGAAGCAATCATACATCCTAAGGATGAGATGTACTATTTAAAGAAGCTCAGCGATGAAGAATATGAACAGCTTTTGCATACGGAAACAATCAATGATTCCTATACGGATCTTTGGAAGTTGTTTTTTCATACCATTGCGATCAAGGAACGTGCCAATGCCAAGTGTCAGGACAATTTATTTCCGTTGTGGACAAGAAAGCACGCAGTGGAATTTATGGAATAAATGATTGTGGAAAGAGCCCTGAAAATGATAAAAGAAAAGACTGGAAACAATAAGCGCAAGGTCTGAAAAGAATGGGAGAAAAGTCTGAAAAGAATGAGAGAAAAGTCTGAATAGAATGAGAGAAAAGTTTGAAAACGGGGCAGAAATAACTAAGGTTGAATGGTTGCTTTACCGGCTGGCGCTAGTGTATAATTTGTAATATCAGGGTCAAAATGATTATAAAACATATTAAAAGGAAAGATGGAAAACAAAATGGATATTCAAAAAATATTAAGTGCATGTGACCATACATTATTGCTGCAGCCGGCAACATGGGAAGAAATCAAAGGGATTTGTGATGATGCCGAAAAGTACAGGACAGCATCAATCTGTATCCCACCCTGTTATGTAAAAAGGGCCAAGGAATATGTCGGTGATGAGGTTAAGATCTGTACCGTGATCGGATTTCCCAATGGTAATATGACAACTGCATCCAAAGTATTTGAGACAGAGGATGCCCTGCAGAATGGAGCCGATGAAATTGATATGGTGATCAATATCGGTATGCTGAAGGCCAAAGAATATGATTATGTATTAGAAGAGATCAAGGCAGTTAAGGCTGCCTGCAAGGAGCATATTTTAAAGGTTATCATCGAGACTTGTCTGCTCACTGACGAAGAAAAGATCAAAATGTGTGAGCTCGTGACAGAATCAGGAGCGGATTATATCAAGACATCTACCGGATTTTCGACGGGAGGTGCTACCTTTGACGATGTGGCATTATTTGCGGCACATGTCGGGCCAAAGGTTAAGATCAAGGCAGCAGGCGGCATCTCATCCCTGGAGGATGCCGAAAGGTTTATGGAGCTGGGAGCCAGCCGTTTGGGCACAAGCCGGGTTGTCAAGATTGTAAAAGCAATGGAAAAATAGATTGCAATGAAAAAGACCGCTGTTTGGAGCGGTCTTTTTCTGTTTAATATAAAAATGAGAAGGAGTGAGAAAATATATAAGTAAACCCATAAAAATGGGGATTGCTGGTTGTCGAAGCTGACCATCCCAAGGCCTTGAAGCAATCATGAAACTACAGCTCCATTTATTAAGAAAATGTGTTAATCACTTTCGATGGTTTTATGATACTGAAAAATTGTGTCCAAAGTTTGGATAAATTCGGAAGATTAAGTGAAAGAAAAATAAAGACTTTCTAAAATAATATGATATCAGGGTCAAAAGGTCAAAAAGTCGTTCGTGCCTGCACGATAAGACTTTTGAACTTGGGACCCGCCAAACATGAGAAAGTAGCGATTTACGCAGTAAATCAGCGAATTTCGAATATGGCAAATAAAGAATATTGAAAGATATAAAGACCGCAATTTTTGTAATGTATCATCTGTCACAATATAGTATGATAATAATAACAATCAGACCGGTCTGGGCTGTCCTGCGATGGAAGGAAAATATATATGAAAAAGAAACTGCGTTATTTCTGGGATTACTATAAGTGGTATGTGATCATTCCCATTTTGATTGTTATATTTTTAATAATTACGATACAGGGTTTTTTGGAGGAAAACAGAGAGAACTCCGTTTATATTTCCATGATCAATTGTAAGGATGAATACAGCGTGGATGAATATCTGACGGCATATTCAGATTTACTGCAAAAGGAAGGAAAGACCAAGGTACCGTTCCGGCTGGAGGGCGGCTATGTTCATCCGGAAAATGTAGATGAAAAGATTGCGGCAGATTCTATGGTAACAGCAAGTATCCAGAGATATCAGGCAGAGGTTATCAGTAAAAGAAGCGAAGCAGTGATCGCGTCCGAATGGGTGATCAGAGACTATGCAGCCGCAGATGCATACTGCGATCTTTATGATGTGCTGACAGAGGAGCAGCTTAAAGAGCTGCAGGACGACCTGTTTATCTGCAAAAATATGGAAGGAAAAGAGATTGCAGCAGGTGTCTATCTTAAGTCAGAGCTTTTTGTAGATGCATATGAGGAGAAGCCGCCGGTCTTTGCAATTGCTTCCTATCTGGAGGATAAGACGGTTGCAATTGATTTTATGATGCATTGTGTAAATCGATGAAATCAGAGATCATATTCAAAAATAGAATATTGTTAGATGTAAATGACAGAAATAAAAGGTGCAGAATAGAGAAATATCTGCACCTTCTTTTGTATACTATAGAGAATTTTCTATATCGCCTTTTGTATCATGCTCAGCGTTTTTGGGCATACAACGATCAAAAATGCGGTTGAAAAATAATGCATAAATATAGGCAAATGCAGCAAAGCCAAAAAATAAAAGAAGGCTTCCGGCTATTACAAGGCGTCTGCTGGTCTGTACTGAAAAATATAGGATGCCGATTGGAACAACGGTAAAGAAAATTGTGGTCGGAAAGTTACCTACCGCTAACAGTATGGAATTGCTGAGCAGACGGTGCAATCCGGTCTCGAATTTGGCAATCTGTGGAAATGCATACAGCTGGATACAGAATATTATGATCAAAAGAAACCAGACCGGAAACTGTATCCAGGAATAAGAGGAATCAATTACATGATATATAACGTAAAGGTCTCCGGTAAAAAAAGCTGTGAGTATAAGGAATGGAAGCCAGATACAGGAAGCCTGTTTAAAATTGCTCTTAAAGGCTTCAAAAAACATCTTGTATATATAGGATTCTGTACCATCCTGCAATTCAAACATGACATGATACATTGCTGTGATGGAGGCACCGATGGTCACAATCGGAATACTGCAGATGATAAATAAAGCATTGGTAAACATCAGATCGCAAAAACAGGATAAAAAACGTATTACCGGATTTTCGGGACGAAAAAATTTGTTCATGAAAATGTATCCTTTCCTTAATTATAAGTAATTGTTAATAAATGAATGGCAGGATATGTAGGCTGGATTATGCAGCTATAGATGAATGCCAACAAGTGCTGGTCAGAACGCTTTGCCATAATTGATATGAATAAGCACAATTCGGGTCAATATTTGTTGAATATGACGACAACCTGTTATTGTCATTATACATGATTAACAAAAGAAAAAAATATAAAAACAAAATATTAGCAATAATTGATAAAAAGAAAGCAAAAAATGAAAAGTATATGCAATGGAAAAATGTATAATAAAATTATGTTATTCTTCAACAAGGCCGAAGTTTAGAAGAGCAGACAGTTATAAATGTTAATCATTCAAAAAAAGAAGGAGAGGTATAAAAATGAAAAAGTTAGTTGCCAGCGTTTTATGCGCATGTATGGTTTCAAGTCTCTTGGTTGGCTGTGGATCCGATGCTTCTACTGGTTCTACCGGTTCTGCCGATAGTGATAGTAGTACATCTGACAGCTCTACAACAACAACTGCCGAGGATACAGGGAAAAAGAGTGATGCGGATCCGGACAAAGTAATCAATGTATGGGCATTTACAGATGAGGTTCCCGGCATGATTGAAAAGTACGTAGAAGCACATCCGGATTTTGGTTATGAAATCAATACAACGATTATTGCTACAACAGACGGCGCTTATCAGCCGGCCCTTGATCAGGCTCTTGCATCAGGAGGTTCAGATGCTCCGGATATTTACTGTGCAGAGGCTGCGTTCGTATTAAAATACACACAGGGTGATGCAGCACAGTACGCAGCTCCCTATGAAGATCTTGGCATCGATGTGGATCAGGCAATCAAAGATGCGGAAATTGCACAGTATACCGTTGATATCGGAACCAACCCTGACGGAAAGGTGGTAGGTTTAGGATATCAGGCAACAGGTGGTGCATTTATTTACCGCCGTTCTATTGCTCAGGATGTATGGGGAACGGATGATCCGGCTACTATTCAGGACAAGATCGGACCCGGCTGGGACAAATTCTTTGATGCAGCTGCAGAGCTGAAAGCTAAGGGCTATGGTATTGTATCCGGTGATGGAGATATCTGGCACGCTGTAGAAAACAGTTCAGATGAAGGATGGATTGTAGATGGCAAATTAAATATCGATCCTAAGAGAGAAGAGTTTTTAGATCTTTCCAAAAAGCTGAAAGACAATGGATACCACAATGATACACAGGACTGGCAGGACGCATGGTTTGCTGATATGAAGGGTGAAGGCGATCAGCCTATCTTCGGTTTCTTTGGACCGGCATGGTTGATCAACTATACACTGGCTCCCAACTGCGGTGGAGAAAAAGTTGGTGAAGGTACATATGGTGACTGGGCTGTTTGTACACCTCCGATTGGTTTCTTCTGGGGTGGTACATGGGTACTCGCCAACAAGAATACAGAAAAAGCCGAAGCTGTAGGCGACATTATCGAATGGATCACATTGGATACATCTGAAGATGGTCTTCAGTATAAATGGGCTAATGGCACTTTAAACGGTGAAGGCGGTACAAAAGATGCAGTAGCATCTGGTGTTGTAATGTCCAAATCAAACGGAGAATTGGATTTCTTAGGCGGACAAAATATGTTTGATGCTTTCGTTCCGGCAAATGATTACGCAAAAGGAACAAACCTGACACAGTATGATGAAACAATCAATACTTACTGGAGAGATCAGGTACGTCAGTATACAGCAGGTGAGAAATCACGCGACCAGGCAATTGCTGACTTTAAGCAGCAGGTAGCTGATAATCTGGACGTAATTGTTGAGTAGTTAATATGGTAATTCCTTTAAATTACATATCCTAATAAAAGAATAAGCAGGGCGGATATTTTCCTGTTCGCCCTGCTTTTCTTTTACCCCCACCTCGGGGGAAATATCTGTCCGGACAGATACAGGTCAGACAGGTTTATTTTAAAATCATAATAATGAACATGAAGGAAGGGTGAGAAAAGTGAAAAACAAAAAGCTTAGTTATGCAAGATATGGGTATTTTTTTAGTATTCCTTTTGCTGTGGCATTCCTGTTATTTACTTTATATCCTATTGTATATACCATAATTATCGGATTTACAGACCTTAAAGGACTTGGAATGACAAATTTTCATTTCCTGGCAGATGATCCGTTCCGAAATTTCAAAACAGTTTTGACAAATCCGTCCTTTAAACAGGCGTTATCCAATACAGTAGTGATGTGGCTGTTAAACTTTATACCGCAGATTCTTCTGGCACTTTTATTGACGGCATGGTTTACGGATAAACGAAGCAAGATTGTCGGACAGGGCTTCTTTAAAGTTATCTTTTATATGCCCAATATTATTACGGCAGCTACAATAGCGATTTTATTTAATGCATTATTTGGCTATCCGATGGGACCGGTCAATGACATTCTGGTTTCTCTTGGGTTTACCGACAAGCCGGTCAATTTGTTGATCAACAAGACAATTGCAAGAGGAATTGTTATCTTTATCCAGACCTGGATGTGGTATGGATATACGATGATCACTCTGATATCCGGTGTACTCGGTATCAGTCCTGAAATTTTTGAGGCAGCGGAAGTAGATGGCGCTAATCGGACACAGACCTTCTGGTATGTGACACTCCCCAATATCAAAACGATTTTACTGTTTACTCTGGTAACCAGCTTGATTGGTGGATTAAATATGTTTGACATTCCCAAATTATTCTTGCTTGGCGGACCGGACAATGCAACATTGACAACCAATGTATTTATTTACAATCAGGCATTTAGCGGAAGTTATATGTACAACAGGGCTGCTGCGGCAAGTATGATTATGCTGATCATTATTGCAATTTTATCCGGTATTCTCTTTATGATACTGGATGACAAGGATGAAGCTGCAATTCGCAGACAAATAAGACAACAGGAAAAGAGCTTTAAACGCAGACAAAAAGAAATTGCTTTGATCGAAAAGGCACAGAAAGAAGCAGGCGATCAGGCTGTTGTGGAGAAAACTGCTGCTAAGGAGGTGGATACAGATGCTGAAGAATAAGGAAACCAACAAACTTAAGGTTGTTATTTATATTGTATGTATTATCTTAGCTATTATCAGTATTACACCATTTTACATTATGTTTATAAATTCCACGAGATCAACAACAGAGATTCAGCAGCATGCAATTTCATTTCTCCCGTCAGGATACATGCTCAACAATCTCAAAATCCTTTTGGGAAAGAGCTTCAATCCGGCGGTCGGATTTAAAAATTCATTCATTATTTCTATCGGATCTACCGCATTAGCTGTATATTTCTCATCATTGACAGCTTATGCACTGGTAGCTTACAACTGGAAGCTTCGGCAGCCGTTTTTTAGTTTCATCATGTGTATCATGATGATTCCGGCGCAGGTTACTACGATTGGTTTTTACCAGATGGTATACAAGATCGGAATGACTAATCACCTGTCAATGCTGATACTGCCTGCAATCGCATCCCCCACGATGGTCTTTTTTATGAGGCAGTATCTGCAACCGACGCTATCGATGGAAATTGTCCAGTCAGCAAGAATTGACGGAGCCAGAGAATTTATGATCTTCAACCGTATTGTATTACCGATTATGAAACCGGCAATTGCAACGCAGGCAATTTTCTCCTTTGTATCAAGCTGGAATAATCTGTTTACGCCGTTGGTTCTTTTAACGGATCAGAAAAAGTATACTATGCCGATCATGGTCAGTCTGTTAAGAGGTGATATTTATAAAACAGAATATGGCTCTGTATATCTGGGCCTTTCTATGACAGTATTGCCACTGGTTGTTGTTTACCTGCTTTTATCTAAATATATTATTGCGGGTGTTGCCCTTGGAGGTGTAAAGGGTTAATATTCATACCTAAAAAGAAGCGGACGTTCTTAATGAAGAAAGTCCGCTTCGATTTTTTTCTGTTCGCTTTTGTTGCGAAATTCTGAAGGAGAGTAGCCGGTATATTTTTTGAAGCATCTGCAAAATGCGGAGGGAGTGTTAAATCCCGTCTGATATGCAATTGTTGTAACCGGTATGTTTTGGGTCAACATTTTTTCCGCTATAGTGATCCGTTTCTTACACAGATAATCATAAAATGTCGTATTTGTATACTGTTTGAACAATCTGGAGAAATGAAATTTGGAAAAACCAACCATGGATGCAATAACTTCCAGATTGAGTTCATCTCCATAATGCTCATCAATATAGATCAGAAGATTGGAAAATTTATCATAATGTTCTTTTTGTACATCTGTGGGAATGGAGGCATGGGATTCATTCTGAGGACCAAAGTATTCCTTGGCACAGATAGATATATTCTGAAAAAATAAAGAGAAGATGTCCGTTTCCCAGAAGATTTCATTTTTAAAGTAAACATCGATCATTTTTGTAAAATTGTTGTACAGGGTTTCGTAGTGACGTGTTGTTTCGGGCGTGAGCAGCAGAGGATTTAAAAACATCGGCTGCATGGCCTTGTAGTCTTGAAAGGATGTATATGCTTCCAGATTGATCAGAAAAACAAAGCGTATGCCCGGAGCAGGACAGAGAAGCTTGTGTATGGTGTGAGGAGGAATAATCATAATATCTCCCGGATGGAGTGTATAGTGAACATTATTGGCAATGACAATATAATCGGACTTTATACATAAAAGTATCTCGACGGCGGAATGATGATGTGAAGGATAGCCCTCTAACTGGGTGTTGTACCATATCCGGATATGAGATTCCGGTGCAAAATCAACCATCTCGGTATTGTTGCTCTGAATCTCTCTTCCGATAAATCCGCGAACCGGCTGTTCATAATTTATGTTATCTAAATCAATATTCCTTATCATTTGCGTACCCCTTTAAAAACTTTTTACATTCCCTATGATCTATTATAAACAATTTTTGTCTGTTATGCAAAAAAAATATGATTCGTTATCCTGAGCTTTCTTTCAGATAATAGCAAAATATGTATATCTCTGGGCAATATATGTATAGTATTGTATGAATGGAACAGATATAATCAAATTGTTATGATGTGATAGAAATTATATAGGATGATTGGAGCATTCATAATAGAATACTTTTTTTGGAGGATAATATGGACAGACAGGAGGCAATCAAACAGGCAACTGAACTGGTTGAACAAATGAGTATAGAAGAATTGGCATCTCAGCTGCGTTTTGATGCAGACGAGATTCCCAGGCTGGATATTCCTGAATACAACTGGTGGAATGAAGGCCTGCATGGAGTTGCCAGGGCCGGTGTGGCTACCGTATTTCCGCAGGCTATCGGATTGGGAGCGACTTTTGATGAAGCGTTGCTTTTTCAGATAGGAGAAGCGGTTTCTACAGAGGCAAGAGCCAAATATAATGAAAACGAAAAACATGAAGACAGAGATATATATAAAGGAATCACACTTTGGTCGCCCAACGTCAATGTCTTTCGCGATCCCCGCTGGGGGCGCGGGCATGAGACCTATGGGGAAGATCCGACCCTGATTGCCAGACTGGGCGTCGCATTTATCAAAGGTCTTCAGGGGGACGGAGAATATCTGCGCACGGCAGCATGTGCCAAGCATTTTGCCGTACATTCCGGACCGGAGGAAAAAAGACATTTTTTTGATGCAAAGGTCAGTATGAAGGAACTCTGGGAGACGTATCTTCCGCAGTTTGAGGCCTGCGTCAAAGAAGGACAGGTTGAAGCTGTAATGGGGGCGTACAACAGAACCAATGGCGAGCCCTGCTGTGCACACAGCTATCTGATGGATGAGGTTTTGAGAAAGCAATGGGGCTTTGAAGGTCATTATGTTTCAGACTGCTGGGCTATCCGCGATTTTCACGAGCAGCACAAGGTAACAAGCCGGCCGGAAGAAAGTGTTAAGCTGGCATTGGAGCGTGGCTGTGATGTCAACTGTGGATGCACCTATCAGAAAATCCTCAATGCATATGAGGAAGGTCTGATTTCCAAAGAACTGCTGCAAAAATCAGCAATTCGGTTATTTACCACCCGGTTTTTACTGGGAATGTTTGACGAGACGGAATACGATAGTATTCCCTATGAAGTCGTGGAGTGTAAGGAGCATATCGATCTTTCCGTAGAGGCGGCACACAAGAGTGTTGTTCTGTTAAAAAATGATGGTATTTTACCTTTAAATAAAGAAAGATTAAAGACAATCGGAGTGATTGGACCAAATGCCAATTCCCGAGCAGCACTGATCGGCAATTATCATGGTACGGCTTCGCGGTATGTTACGGTTTTGGAAGGCATTCAGGACTATGTAGGGGATGACGTAAGAGTGCTCTATTCAGAGGGTTGTCATCTGTTTTTGAATCAGGTTGAAAAGCTGGCAAGAGAGGATGACCGTATTTCCGAGGCAATGACGGTTGCCGAACATTCAGACCTTGTTATTTTATGTCTGGGACTGGATGAAAGTCTGGAAGGTGAAGAAGGAGATACCGGCAATGCATATGCCTCCGGTGACAAGCAGGATCTGCATCTTCCGGCTTCACAGCAGAGACTGTTGGAGATTATTGCGGGAATGGGCGTTCCGTTTATCGTATGCATGATGGCAGGAAGCGCCATGGATCTGAATTTATCAGATGCCAAAGCAAATGCGGTTTTACAGACATGGTATCCGGGAGCCAGAGGTGGAAAAGCTGTTGCAGACATTTTGTTTGGAGAGGTTTCACCGTCCGGAAAGCTGCCGGTTACGATTTACCGTGATTTACAGGGAATGCCTGACTTTGACGATTATTCCATGAAAAACAGGACCTACCGATTTGTAGAAAAAGCTCCGCTTTATCCATTCGGCTATGGACTCAATTATGCAGACACACAGGTCACTGATGCGAAATTGACTGATGATGTGACCTATGCTCAGATCAAGGAGCAAAGTAAAGAACAAAGCAATGAGCAGATTGTATGTGTTGAAACAAGGGTTGCAAATCAAGGTGAAATTTTTACGGAGGATGTGCTGCAGGTCTATGTGCAGGTAGAGGCTTCTGATGAAGTGCCCAATCCCAAGCTGGCAGCATTTAAACGCGTGGCCCTGGCACCGGGAGAAGAAAAGACTGTGACACTGGAAGTCCCGGTAAAAGTATTTTCTGTTGTCAACGAGGAAGGGCATTCTGTATACACCGGAACCGGAGCGGATATTTATGTGGGCTTCGGACAGCCGGATGAGCGGACAGAAGAACTGACCGGAAAGAAGAGTGTGAAACTTCGTATATAATGGTAAGAACTATTGAAAATATATATATGTTTAAAAAATCTATAAAAGATTTTTTGAAATAAGTGTGGAGTGGCAGATGGTTTTGTGACCATCTGTTGCTTTTTTCAGACATTTTTCAGGCAGCCGGAAAAAGGACTTGATAATAAAATTTCTTAATGATAGAATGGCAATACTATGAAAAAAAGAGATGTATATAAAAAGGCATTGCTTTTGGCGGTGCCGATGATGATTCAAAATGGAATAACGAATGCGGTAGGACTGGTCGACAATGTCATGGTAGGAAGTCTGGGAACAGAGAGTATGACAGCTGTGTCAATTGTCGTGCAGTTGATTTTTGTATTTAATCTGGCTGTATTTGGCGGCATGTCGGGACCGGGCATTTATGGAGCCCAGTACTATGGACAGGGCAACGAAGAAGGTGTCAAAAATGTTTTCCGCATCAAGCTCTGGATCGGGGCTTTTTGTATGCTTATGGGTATTCTGGTGTTTTTGTCGTTGGATACGTCCCTGATTGGATTATACCTGCATGGAAGTGATGCTGGAATTGACAGGGCGCTGACGGTTCAATATGCCAGACAGTATCTGAAGATCATGCTGTTTAATATTCCGCCGTTTGTCATTACACAGGTTTATGCCGGAAGTCTGAGAGAAACCGGAGAGAGTGTCAAGCCGATGATCGCCGGAGTGTGTTCGGTAGTAGTGGATATTGTATTTAACTATCTGTTGATCTATGGCAAATTTGGTTTTCCAAGACTGGAAGTGCGCGGCGCTGCGATTGCAACCGTTATGGCGCGAATCGTTGAGATGGGTGTTGTCATTATCTGGTCGCATACCCAGTTAAACAAGCATACTTTCTTAAGAGGGATTTACCGCACGCTGAAAGTGCCGATGAATGTTGTACGCGTGGTCATCAAAAAGAGTCTGCCGATATTTTTCAACGAATTTTTGTGGGCAGGCGGTATTGCTGCGTTGACACAGTGCTATTCCCTGCGCGGACTTAGCGTCGTAGCCGGGCTCAATATATCCAATGCACTTTGCAACCTGCTAAATGTTGTGTTTGTTGCCATGGGTAATGCAGTTGGTATCCTGTCCGGACAGACGTTGGGAGCAGGTAAATATAAAGAAGCAAAAGAAAATGCCGTGAGCCTGATGTGGTTTACCGGGTTTATGTGTATTTTCTTAACAATCATTTTAGTTGCTATTTCCGGAGTATTCCCAAAGCTTTATGATACCTCCGAGGATGTGCGCCGGATGGGACGAAACTTTATCATTGTAACAGCACTGTTTTTCCCGGTGCAGGGATTTTTAAATGCTGTATATTTTACCCTGCGGTCCGGAGGCAGGACCTTTATTACATTCTTATTTGACAGCGTTTACTCGTGGGTGATCACAGTACCGATCGCATGGCTTTTGTGCAACTTTACGACACTTCCGATACTGGCAATTTTCGCTGTTGTCCAAAGCGTTGATATTATCAAGCTGTTAGTAGGTTATGTTCTGGTACAGAAAGAGATCTGGATCACGAATCTGGTGGCGGAGTAAAAATTGCAAGTTTTCTGATAAATAAAAATAAATCCTGTGTACATCAGTATAATGTACTTATGGATAGTATTTATTGCAGCATTTTGAATATAAGGACATATCTAATTTCTTGAATGAAATAGGATATGTCTTTTTTATGTTTAAATAACATTAGAAGAGGCTATATTAATTGTAGTTTGTGGTCATAACAGAAAAGTTGATGTATTATCTACTATAGAAATATATAATTTTAAAAATAAAACAAAATAGTTTTAACATAAACCATAATGATTAAATTATAAACTTGACACAATTAAAAGATAAGATTACAATAAGTTTAAAAAATGTGCAAAATAGTTTATATACAAACTAAAATGAAAGAGATGATAATATGAATTTATACTTTGAATTATTGAAAAAGCCGGTATTCCATGTTGAGGATGTAAATAAATTTTATAACAATTTAGACAGTGCCCGTTCTGCAATTAAGCGGCTGATGAAAGAGAATATGGTTGTAAAGATACGAAATGACATGTACACGTGTATTAGCGGAGAAACAGGACAGCCAGTTGCAAACCGGTTTCAGATTGCGTGCAGTATTACGCCGACTTCATATATTTCTCATCATACGGCGATGGAATATTATGGTATAACAGATCAGGTCTTCTATGAGGTGTATGTTTCCTCAGAGACTTCCTTTCGTGATTTTGAATTTGATGGATATACCTACCACTATGTAATGTCAAAAGAAAGTGACGAAATTGATACACCGGCATTTAGTGGCGGGATTCGGGTGACAACCCCGGAGCGTACGATGATAGACAGTATCAAGGATATGGACAAAATCTCCGGAATGGAAGAGGTTATACAGGATATTTCTTGTATGAAAAAGTTGCAGGAAAAAAGATTGTTAAGTTATCTGGAACATCTTAGCAATCAGTTTCTATATCAAAAGACTGGTTTTTTGCTTTCTGAACAGAAAGAACAGCTTGGCCTGTCAGATGATTTTTTCAAAGAATGTCAGGACAAAATCGGAAAGAGTAAACGTTATTTATCACGTGATCTTGCTGACGGAGTTTATAATGACCAATGGAAACTTGTAGTTCCACAACAGCTAAATGTGAAGAATGGAGTGACAGAGGATGCCACAATATAATAAGGCGGATCTGGGAAGAGCTGCAGCACAATATGGGTATGTTCGGGATACATTTGAAAAGGTATTGAGATTAAAAGAGATATTAGAGCATTTCAACACACAGGAATATCTGGCAGAACATCTGATGCTTAAAGGTGGAACGGCAATTAATCTTACAGTGTTTAATCTGTTGCGATTATCGGTCGATATTGATATGGATTATACACCAAATGACAGTAAGGATAATATGCTTGAGTCCAGAGCACAGATTACAGATCTGATTAAGGAATATATGAAAAAAGAAGGATATTTTTTATCGTCCGCTTCAAGATTTAGCCACAGTCTGGATGCATTTTATTACAATTATATAAATGCCGGAGGAAACAAGGATATGATTAAGCTTGAAATAAATTATTCACTCAGAGCACATATCTTTGAATCTACATACAGAAGAATTTTAAATGATGCGTTTAAGAGTGATATTAGGATAAGAACAGTGGCTCCATTGGAGATATTTGCTGCAAAAGGCAATGCGCTGATAAGTCGTGCGGCAGCCAGAGATTTGTATGATTGGAGCAATCTGATAGAGCACAACTTATTTACAGATCAAAAAGATTTATTTCGTAAATGCTTTGCTTTTTATACAACGATATCTGCAGGTAAGAGTCAGATTAATCGTGATTTTAATCCGTCAGCGATCGATTTGCTTGACTTTACAAAGATTCGGCGTGATCTGTTTCCTGTAATAAGCAGAAAAGATAATTTTCAGTTGGAGGAAAGAAAACGTCAGGCAAAGCAATATATTGCTGATCTAATGCAGTTGGAAGAAAAAGAAATTGAGTATATGGATAGATTTATGACAAAGGAGTATCGACCAGAGTTGCTATTTGATGATGAAAAAATCATTGCCAGAATTTGTGAACATCCAATGGCTTTGTGGAAGTGTCAAAATTAGTGAGTACCAAAATCAACATTGAATCTTCCAAATTCTGACAATAATCCCATCCTAAAAATTCAACCTCTTCACAATCTCATTCCGTACCTTCGGCCCTACAAAGATCACCAGTGCAAAAATTGAAACAACATTGACCATCATGCAGATGATCCACATAAGCGGTGCCATTCCGTTGATCGCGATCAGGATAATGCTCGGCAAAAGTCCGATCAGGATATTGCATAGCATATATACCATAGCATTTCCGGTTGTATCGAGCATGCAGAAGATAAAATTGAGCACCAGAGCCAGCATGCAGATACCCGGGATAATATAATCGACACACAGGTCAAAAAAGTGCAGATAGTAAGCTGTGGGTAACAATGCGACCCCGATATAAATGGAAATATAAAAAATAAAGTAGGATGGAAGCGAATGACGCTTGATCAGTTTGTTTAATAACAACTGGAATCCGACCACCCACAATAATACGATCAGACTAAAATGAATTTCACTGTCATAGAAAATCAAAAAGTCAATTGCAAAACAGATAAAGGTAGCGGCACACATGATAAAAAGCTGTAGCTTATACCAGAAGGACTGCGTCTTTAATTTGTTACAGTCCGGAAAATAATAATTGGCATCTTTCCAATCATCATTCATATTTTGGCCATTCTTAATATCTCCGTCATTTCTGATATCTTTGTCAATCAATTCATTCTGACACAAAGGACAGTATTCAAAGGTACCGCCAACAGATAACTCGCAGTTTGGACAATATTTCATCATGATTTAACCACCTCCGTTGCCTGTAATGTGACAGGAATACCTTCTTTGGAAAAGCTTCTGACAAAATTCTTGAGCACGCCGGTATTTCGATATCCCGATGTGATTCCCAGAACCATTTCATCCTGATAACTGCAAATTGTCATAAACAGCTCACTGTGGCTGCAGAATGCGGTATATTTTCTGACATACTGCTGCATCGGTGTGGGTAACTTCATGACGCCGAGGTTGGAAATAACCGCGGACACACGCTTGCCTTCTTTTTTAGAAAAAAACCTGACAACCGGCTGCTTGATAAAGAGTGGAATCATACGGATAAAAAATAGATGCTCCAGAAACTGGTAATGATCCATCTGACTGCGGATCTGTTCCGGCTGCAAAATATTTTTAAGCTTGGCATCATATTCCTTAGCTAAGGATTCCAGCGTCTCATCACCGGTAAAAATATGACTGATGCTGATATTGTTAAAAAAGTTACGTGCCGTTTCGGAAGGATAGTAATTTCGCAGATTGACAGGCATGCTGATGGAAATCGGCTGTTTCCGTTTGAGAGCCGGCATATCTTCGTAAATTGCCATCATCAGCTTGGCACCGATGAGACTTGACAAACTGATCTGATAGTGCCTGGAAAGCTTCAAAAGCTCATCTGACGGCATGCTGACCTCGAAAAACTGCAGCTGATTGTAGGGAAGCTTTAAACCATGGATATGATATGATTTTTGTACATAGCCGGTGGATTTTCCACTGCGCGAGTAAAATTTTTTAAAGCTGTCCTGTGAAAGATCATCCGCGGAAGCACCAAGACCGATGGAAATATCCTGCATTTCATCGGGATGAATCAGGCGAAGGTAATTTTGCACAAGAATATTTAAAAATTCCAGAGCGCCGGTGCCATCGCTTAAGGCATGAAAAAGCTCGACGTTGATACGGTTGTGAAAATAGGTGACGCTGTAATGCAAAATGCCGGTATAATTCTTCCCATATAAAATGGGGCAGGGGCGTTCATGCTCCCTTAATACAACCGGTTTTACATCTGTCGTTTCCAGATAATGCCAGAAAAGCCCCCTGCGGATCCGGACCTGAAACTGGGGACGGCGTTTGATGGTCGCATCCAGAGCTTTTTGTAAAAGCTCCGGGTCGATCGGTTCCGTCAGAGTGCAGCTTACCCGGAGACTGCGCGTATCTCTTTCATTGTGGGTGGCAAGAAAAACCTTTGCCACATTGTCTACTTTGTACCAATTTTCTGTATTCAAGACTTAACTCCTGCTGAAGATATATTTATGATGCCGTCGAAATCACTAAAGATAAAGTATCCCATAAGTATCGAATCATCCCAAAAGTGAATTGTCATTTTACCGGCAATGGTTAATTTAAAGAATAGACTGTATAAAGTCATTGGCATCGTCCAATGCCCTGGCTGCCTTTGGAATGGGCATCTGCTGGAAAACATGGAAGCCATCTTTATAAATTTCCAAAACTGCGTGACAGTCCGCCTTTCGAAGAGCCTTTAAAAGGTGCTCGCTGTCGGAACGAAGGATCTCATTGCTTCCGGCCTGAATCATGGTAGGCGGAAAGCCGGACAGATCCGCAAAAAGAGGACTGTAATGTGGATTTTCATAATCGGTATCCTCACCAAGATATGATTTCCTGGCTCCGATGATATAGTCATAACTCAAAATAGGGTCAACATCCTTGTATTTTGTATAGGATGAGGCAGTGAGGGTCATATCTGTCCACGGACTCATCAAAATAAGTGCCTTTGGAAGCATTCTGCCCTGTTCTTTTAGCATGAGGGTAAGCTCCAGAGCCAGATTTCCTCCGGCTGAATCTCCTGCAACGATGACATCGGAGGCGCCATAGCCAAGATGCATCAGATAATCCCATACCTGCATGGTATCCGTGATTGCGGCAGGATAAGGAAATTCCGGTGTCAGACGATAGGCGTAGGAAAGGACTTGGAATCCTGTGTGGAGAGCAAGCTTACCGGCCAGCACCCCTGCGTATCCCAGTCCGCCACAGGAAAAACCGCCGCCGTGGCAATACAGGATAATGGGCTTTTTAGGATGAGGATGCCTGGGAACTGCCCATTGTGCATCCATGTGCTCAATATTGAATTTTTCAAAGGATATGCTGACGGAAGGTGTTGCCAGTTTAGAAATCGATTCCTCGGAATGTCTTCTTTTTTCCAGTTCTTCCGCCGATAATACTCCGGAATTGCCCACAACGTTGTGGGCTGCTTTGATCGCCTTCATAAAAGGGCTCATTTTGAGATTATTTTCTTCATTTTGTTTCATGGGCTGTTCCTTTCCTGTCACTGCTTTATTTTAACATGTACATGACAGTACAACAAGCCCTGTATCTGTCATGCGGCATGTTTCGCAGTAGTACACATAAAGTCACATAAAAGGCGTGGGTTCGTGGGTTGAATCCTGCCAAAGCTTCTATTATAATGATATCGGTATCATATGTGATTTTTAGATAAAATCATAATCCGTGTGTTTTCATGCATTCGAAGGTGCCGGGCATGCGGCAGACTGATATACAAAGGGTAAAATGTTTTTGCCTTAATATAAAACAGGAAATGGAGATAAACAATGATCAATGAATTTTACAAAAGCATGCTGAGTGGTAAATCTGTCATACGTGAACTGAGCGAATATGCAACTGCAAGAGGAAAAGAAATCGGATACGACAATGTATTTGATTTCAGTCTGGGCAATCCCAGTGTTCCGACCGTGCAGGAATATCAGGATGAGATCGTGAGACTGCACACTGCGGAAAATCCGATGAAGGTCCATGGCTACAGTCCTTCCCTTGGAATCGAATCCGTCAGACAGGCGGTTGCGGACAGCCTGAATAAACGTTTTGACATGGATTATCAGGCAAAGCATATTTTTATGACCAGTGCGGCTGCATCAGCTTTGGCACATGCATTTCGTGCTACGACCAAGCCGGGGGATGAGATTTTGACATTTGCACCGTACTTCCCGGAGTACAATCCATACGTCAACCATACCGGTGCAAAGCTTCGTGTTGTACCTGCCGATACCGCTGATTTTCAGATCAACTTTGATGCCTTTGAAGAGATGATGAATGAAAAAGTCATGGCAGTTTTGATCAATACACCCAACAATCCGTCCGGTGTCGCCTATAGCACAGAGACAATCAAGAAGCTTGCTGAGATTTTAAATGAAAAACAAAGGGAATACGGACATGATATCTTCTTGATCAGTGATGAACCGTATCGTGAGATTGTTTTTGAAGGTGCGGATTCTCCGTATGTAAGCAAGTTTTATGATAATTCTGTTTCCTGCTATTCGTTCTCCAAGAGCCTGTCTCTTCCGGGTGAACGTATCGGCTATCTGGCTGTCAATCCCAGAGCGACCGATGCCGACATTTTTGCAATAATCTGCGGACAGATCAGCCGCGGAATCGGACACAACTGTCCTTCCTCCAGCGCACAGTTAGCAGTGGCTAAGGTGCTTGACAAAACAAGTGATCTTTCCGTATATGAGACCAACATGAATCTTTTGTATGATGCACTTACCGATATCGGATTTGAGGTAGTAAAACCAAGCGGTACATTTTATATTTTCCCCAGGGCATTGGAAGAGGATGCCGGGGCATTCTGCATGAAGGCTAAAAAATATGACCTGATTTTGGTTCCTTCCGACAACTTCGGTGTGCCGGGATATTTCAGAATGGCATATTGTATTGATACAGAAAAAGTAGAGCGTGCCATTCCGGTACTGCGCAAATTTGCAAAAGAAGAGTATGGGATGTAAAAAGTGGGGAATGGGGTTATGAAAAGAAAATGCCGGATGGCCGTTTTGATACTGGGTTTGCTGTTGCTTGCGACAGGCTGTCACAATGCGGATCGTGCAAACGCGACAGGGAAAGGTCAGGAAGTGACGGATACTGATTTAGCAGAAGAAAAAGATGATAATGAGTTAGCGGATGCTAACGATGAAGAAATCAAAGAAAATGCTGAAACAGATAATACCGATCAATCGGCAGATTCACAAAAGGATGATGCAAACAATCCCTTGCAGGCACATGGTGCCCTTTTTGTAAAAGGCACGCAGCTTGTAGACAAAACCGGAAAGCCTTTTCAGCTTAGAGGTGTTTCTACTCACGGTCTTAACTGGTTTCCGGAGTATGTCAATGCGTATGCTTTTGCTTCCATGAAGAATGACTGGAAGATCAACTGTGTACGGTTAGCCATGTATACCGCTGAAGGTGGCAGCTATTGTGAAGGCGGTAACAAAGAAAAACTTAAAAACATTGTCAGTCAGGGTGTGGAGTATGCGACGGATCTTGGTTTGTACGTCATCATCGACTGGCATGTACTGCATGACCTTGACCCCAACAAATACAAAGCGGATGCGCTTGCTTTCTTTGATGAAATGTCTGCAAAGTATGCGGATTATGATAATGTGATCTATGAAATTTGCAATGAGCCGAATGGCGGGACTTCATGGGATCAGATAAAAAGCTATGCCAATGAAGTCATACCGGTTATCAAAAAGAACAATCCGGATGCAGTGATTGTGGTTGGAACGCCCAACTGGTCGCAGGATGTGGATATTGCGGCTAAAGATCCGATTACCGGATATGACAATATCATGTATACCATCCATTTTTACGCCGATACCCATCGGGATGATCTTCGTGCTAAGATGAAAACCGCACTGGATGCCGGACTTCCGGTATTCTGTACAGAGTTTGGTATCTGTGATGCCAGTGGTGCGGGAGCCAACAATATGACAGAGGGAAATGCATGGATCCGGGCCATGAACGATGCAGGTGTAAGCTATTGTATCTGGAATTTATCCAATAAAGGTGAGACCAGTTCGCTGATCAAAAGTGACTGCAGGAAAACATCGGGCTGGACGGCGGATGAATTGTCTGAAGCAGGACTTTGGTATGCTGGTGTGCTGGGTGCGGATATTGATAAGATCGGAATGAATACGCCGGAGAATAGCAGTGATAATTTGTCCGGTCAGGATGAAAAGAACGTTGATTCCACAGCCGATGGACAAAATTCGGATAAAAGTGCTGCAAACGGAAACGAACCGAATACAAATAGCATAACAACAAACACAGACAAGAAAAATACAGATAGCAAAACAACAAACCCAGACAAGAAAAGTTCAGACAGCAAAACAACAAACCCAGACAAGCAGAGTGCAAATAATAAAACAACAAATGAAACCAAACAGAACTCAAACAACAAAGCATCAAAAGATGTAACCGTCACCTGCAGCAATCAATGGTCAGACGGAAAGAAACAGTTCTGTCAATATGATCTGACCATCAACAATACAGGAAAAAACGATATCACTGACTGGAGTGTAGAGCTTGAATTTTCATGTGAAGTCACAGTCGACCAGTCATGGAACGGTAATTTTGAAAAAAGCGGCTCCGGTCTGATCGTGACACCGGCAGACTACAATCGGACGATCACAGCCGGTCAGAGCGTGAACGCCGGATTGATCGTATATGCCGATACTGACCCCGGTATGCCGCAGGCAGTTATGTCAAAATCTGAATAGGAACAGCGTCAGCCATTGCCTGATATCCCAGTGCGCTGGGATGCAGGTGGTCTCCGCTGTCATATCTTTGCAAGAAAGCAGCAGGATCAGCCGTATCTCTTGTTGCCAGATCAAAATCAATACAGCCGTCTATCAGATCCGTAGTCCGGATAAATTCATTAAATTCATTTTTTAAATCTTCACGGAAGGGTGCATATGTCCGCCAGCCACGGATAGGCAGCAGCGTGCCGACATATACCCGGTAGCCATAGGATCGGGCTTTGTCGATATACCATTTTAAACCGTCGATCAGCTGTGTGGCAGTCGGGAGATCGCTCATGGGTCGGAAAGGATTGACATCGGTTCCAACCGGATGAATGATATCATTGATTCCCTGCTGGATGATAACCGTGTCGGCTCCGACGGTCGGAACCTCGTGATCAAAGCGGTGTGTTCCCATCAGGCCGTATGATTCGTAAGTGATATTGTGATATTCCCTCAGGATACGCGAACCGCTTGTCGCCCGGCGGATGATCGCGGTATGAGAAAGCTCGTCATGTTGACAACGCAGGGACAGATAGTCAGGCCATGCCTGTGCCGTGATGGAGTCGCCATAGCAGACAACAGCGCGATTATCCTTGTGTGTATAAAGGGAAACGTTGCTTAAAAAGTAATAGATATTGGTCTTTTTGCAGATATCGATCGGAAATTCCGCGACCTCGGTCTGATCGCCAATCGCATACTGTCCGCCTGATAAGGGACCGGATACATATACGCTGGAGCGCATCAATGTAAATTCTGCCAAATAGAAGCTCACATATAGGGTGTCATGCGCGCAGACATCAATGGAAACCTCATCTGATACGATATGTTCCCCTGCTTTGATTGTAACGGATTCATTTTGCCCGAAGGTAAGCGCATAAAAGTGTCCTTGATATAAAATTACGGCTCTATTGATGGTAATGGGCTCGGTACCACAGTAGTTATCAAAGGTAAGCTGCAGGTGGCTGCCGTCGAACGGACAATAAACCGGATAGCGGAGCGTGATATTTTTAGCATAGCTTTCCGGCCGGTTTTCGGAAACAGAAACGGCATTCCCCCAGATGGAGACCCATTTTGAAAATTCTTGTGACATGATAATCGTATCCTTTGTTTGATTTTAGATCATTTATTACATAAGAAGCTGCAGCTCATAGTTCATACCTGTTTTTTCCTTTTCATCCTTTAGCAGGTCGGTTTCGATGATCGTGCAGTTTTTAAGTGCCTGTTTGTCGAGGTCAAATACCTGTGCGGCATCCTCGATCATATGTGTGGCATGCTGCCTGTAAGCATAGATGCCAGACGGCAGAGTGCGTATGCCCTCTATGTGACGTCCCCAGTCACCGGCAGCCTCAGCTAAGGGTGCAACATGGATGAAGACATATTTCTGCACCTGCCCTTTGTGGTAATCATAGATCAGACCGGACGGATAGGATGCGGCAAGTCCCTGCTTCTGGGCTCCCACAAAGAGGGACAAAAGCTTGGGATTATAATGAAATGCATCCGTATATTCATCAAACGGAATGGTCAGGACTGTGCGGGAGAGCAATGTCTTTTGCATACATCCGGCAGGAATGACAAGATTAGGGTGGTTTTGTAAGGTGTTGATGGTATTTTGCAAAGTTTCCAGACCCTGATACATGGAGCGGATCCGGGTCTCGGCAAGGGATTTGGCATCACCAAGCAGACGCTGTAAATCCGGTTTGCCGTGCTTGTCACAATACCGGGACATGCTTTTTAACGGGATGCCCAGCTCAATGCAAAGAGAGATGGCGTCCAGAATATAAAGCTGATCGGCCTTGTAATAACGGTAGCCGGTCTTGTGGTCCGTCAGAGCCGGTTTAAAAATACCGATCTCATCATAATAACGAAGTGATTTGATACTGACATTTTTTGCTTTGGAAACTTTTCCGATTGATAAATAACCCTTCATGTAAACCTCATCCTGATCATTTTTTGTTGCCTGATATATGTATTCTTATCTATTTTACCAAAAAATGTGACATTTGTTTACTGATATTTTATATTCTGTCTTAAGCTGCTTCAATCTGTCATGTTAATACATATATCCGGGATCGATATTGATGATATATTCCTGCATTTTATTCCTGCATTTTAACAGCTTGCGTTTTGACCCTGACAGGATAGATATGTTATACTTGGTTATTATGATATCAGGGTCGACCCGCCAAACATGAGAAAGTAGCGTTTTCGCAGTAAATCAGCGGATTTCGGATGTTTGAGAATTGTGGGAGCTACTTTGATACCGGATTGTTTGTGTCCGGGCATAAATAAAGGATGGTGCTTATGGATTCTTTAAATGGAAATAAGGTGAAAAAATCGGAATATTTCAAGAGTAAGGCGGTTAAGGCTAAAAACAGCGGATTGCGGGCAATTTTCAAGCTGATTTTCAGCCGTATCATGTTGACTGTTATCATTATGCTGGGACAGATTTATCTGTTGTTTGTTTTGCTGGAACGCATGAATGCCGCCAATGCCAAATGGTGGTTGTATTTTTTCAATATCTGTGCCGCACTTTGCGTCATTGTGATCATAAACAGCAAAGAAAATCCGGCTTTTAAGCTGATGTGGATGCTGCCGCTTAGTCTGACCCCTGTATTTGGTGTGATACTGTATGTTTTTATCACAGCCAATCCGGTTCGTTTTGGACAGTCAAAGGGGCTTAAAAAGCGGATTGACGAAACGGCGCCTTATCTGAAAATGCCGGACGGATTAAAGGCTAAGATGAAGGATGAGCAGGTGCCGATTTCGGATCTGTCTTATTATATAGAGCATGTCAATCATCTGCCTTCCTATACCAATACCGAGGTAGAGTTTTTTCCTGACGGACGGTCAAAGATCGATGATCTTCTGGTGGAGATTGAAAAAGCAGAGCAATATATTTTTATGGAGTATTTCATTATCAATAAAGGCTATGTGTGGGATACTGTGCTTGAAGCATTGAAAAAAAAGGCAGCTGCGGGAGTGGAGGTCAGACTGCTGTATGATGGGTTTAATTCGATGACGGCACTGCCCGCCCATTATACGAAAAAACTGGCTGAGTACGGTATCAAGGCAAGGGTATTTTCACCGGTCAGACCATTTTTGTCATCCCATCAAAATTACCGTGACCACCGCAAAATTGTGGTAATCGATGGAAAGGTGGCATATAACGGAGGTATCAATCTTGCAGATGAATATGTCAATCTGAAGGAACGGTTTGGATACTGGAAGGATACGGCGGTCAGGCTCAGAGGTGATGCTGTTAAGAGCTTTACTGCAATGTTTTTACAAATGTGGGGGATGTTTACCGCAGAAGTTGAGGACTATGATAAATATCTGCTGGACACTGCGTCAGAACAGGATACGGATGCTGCAACAAAACCAGCAGAAGCTTGTGAATCGGAAGAAGCCGGGGATGTGTGGACAAGAGCGGACAGTCTGGGGTATGTGATTCCCTACAATGATGATCCATGCAATGGAGAAGATGTGGCTGAGGAAGTATATCTGGATATCCTGAACAAGGCAAGGGATTATGTCTGGATCATGACACCTTACCTGATACCCGAAAATGAGATCATAACAGGGCTTTGCTTTGCGGCACAGAGAGGTGTGGATGTCCGTATTATTATGCCGCACATTCCGGATAAAAAGATCGTATTTGATGTTGCGCATACGTACTATACGCAGTTGATTGAGGCGGGAGTACGGATATTTGAATTTACACCGGGATTTGTGCATGCCAAGATGTTTGTTTCTGATGATTGCAAGGCGGTTGTCGGATCCATCAATCTGGATTTCAGAAGTCTTTACGAACACTTTGAATGTGCAACCTTTATATACAATAATCCGGTTGTTGGGGATATCAAAAAGGATTTTATCGACACATTTGACAAGTGTCAGGAGTTTTATAAAGAAGATTATAAAAAACTGCCGCTCTTTAACAGGATTTGCGGTAAGGTGTGCCGGTTGTTCGGACCTCTCTTATAAAGTGAGGTTATGGTTAAAGAGGAACCGGAGAAAATCCAAAGAGTATCTAAAGAGAAACGAATGCAGGATTAGAGATCAGAAAAGGACAGATCAATTGGATCTGTCCTTTTTGTTATAACTTTACATTTCCTAATAGGGATTAGCCCATAACAACTTCAACCTTGTGAGCTGCGCCATCACCAAATACAGGGAGAACGTTGCCCTCAATGGCATTGCCATCAACAGTTACGCTCTTAACACCCTTGCATACGTGATCAGGGTTGGAAACCTTGATATCGTAAGTTGCACCGCGGAACTGACGGGAAGCTGATAAACCATCCCAGGATGAAGGGATAGAAGGATCGATCTTTAATCCGTCAAAGTCAGCCTGTACACCTAAGATATACTGTGAAATTGCTACCATGTTCCATGCGGCAGTACCGGTAAGCCATGAGTTTTTGCCCTGACCGAAGTGGTTGCCCGGAAGTCCGATATCGGAGCCGGCATCTTTACCACCGATCATCTGACCGTATACATAAGGCTCTGTCTTGTGAATATCGGATGTTTCCTCTGTGAAAGCAGGAGCGATTTCTGAATAATACTTGAATGCCTGATCGCCTTTGCCTGCATATGCAGCAGCACAGATGATCCATGCATTGTTGTGTGTAAAGATACCTGCGTTTTCTTTGTATCCGCCCGGATATGTGGAAATCTCACCATACTGAACATAGTATTTGGTGAATGCAGGGTTGTTTAATACAAGACCGTATTCGGTATTTAAACGTTTGTCGATTGCTTCTAAGGTCTTTAAGTCAGCACCCTGATCTTTGCCGATTTCTGACATGATGGCAAAGCCCTGAGGCTCGATGAAGATCTGACCTTCTTCACATTCTTTAGAACCCATCTTTTCGCCGTTGGCATCGTATGCACGTAAGAACCAGTCGCCATCCCATGCAGATTCCATAACGTTTTTCTTCATCTTGTCGATCTCAGCCTGAGCTGCGGCAGCTTCATCATCTTTGCCAAGGTGCTTTAAGATCTCAACGTAGTTGGGACCTGCATAGGTAAAGAGTGTAGCAACCATAACAGATTCGGCAACCTTTGAATAACCGCCTTCTGCAGCAAACTTCGGATTGGTGTAAGTCTGGAAGCTTTCACCGGGAGTGTCTGAGAAGCATGAAAGGTTGATACAGTCGTTCCAGTCGGCACGCATTGCAAGAGGAAGACCGTGAGGTCCGAGATTGTCTACAATGTGGTAGAAGGAAACTTTTAAGTGCTCAAGCATTGTCTGAGCGATTGTCATATCGTTGTCATAAGGAACCATTTCTTCGAGGATGGTCCAGTCACCTGTTTCTTTGATGTATGCAGAAACAGAAAGGATCAGCCACAACGGGTCATCAGAGAAGTCGCCACCGATGTCGGCGTTACCTTTTTTGGTAAGAGGCTGATACTGATGATAGCATCCGCCGTCCGGGAACTGTGTAGAAGCGATGTCGATGATACGCTCTCTTGCACGATCCGGGATCTGATGTACGAAACCAAGAACGTCCTGGTTGGAATCACGGAAGCCCATTCCACGGCCGATACCGGATTCGAAATAAGAAGCAGAACGTGATAAGTTGAAAGTAACCATACACTGATACTGGTTCCAGATATTAACCATACGGTTGACCTTGTCATCCGGAGTATCAACATTGAGGATGCTGAGTAATTTATCCCAGCTTGCCTTTAATTCCGCAAGACCTGCAGCAACCTTTTGGGGAGTGTTGTACTGCTCGATCATAGCCAGTGCTTTTGTCTTGTTGATGGTCTTGCCGTCTGCCTCAAATTTTTCGGCAACAGGCATCTCAACATAACCAAGGATAAATACCAAAGTCTTGCTTTCACCGGGAGCAAGCGTGATCTTTTTGTAATGAGAGGCGATCGGAGACCAGCCATCTGCAAATGAGTTGGAGGGCTTGTCGGCGAGTACGGCCTGAGGATCGTTGAATCCGTTGTAAAGACCGATGAAAGCATCTCTGTCTGTATCATATCCGTCGATTTCATCATTGACGGTGTAGAATGCAAAGTGATCACGTCTGTCTCTGTATTCAGTTTTGTGATAAATAGTAGAACCTACTACTTCAACACGGCCTGTAGAAAAGTTTCTCTGGAAGTTTGTGCAGTCATCCTGCGCATCCCATAAACACCATTCCGCAAAAGAGAAGAGTGAGAAAGTTTTGGAAGCAGAACCTTCATTGGTAAGAACAAGCTGCTGGACTTCGCCGTTGTAATCCTGAGGTACGAAGAAAGTAGCCTCAGCCTTTAAATCATTCTTTTTGCCGGTAATGATGGTGTATCCCATGCCATGACGGCATTCATAAGAGTCAAGCTCTGTTTTGACCGGAGACCAGCCGGGATTCCAGACAGTACCATTATCATTAATATAAAAGTAACGACCACCCATATCAATCGGAACATTATTATAACGATAACGTGTGATTCTTCTGAGACGAGCATCCTTGTAGAAAGAATAACCGCCTGCAGTGTTAGAGATTAATGAAAAGAACCCCTGTGTACCGAGGTAGTTGATCCACGGATAAGGTGTTCTTGGTGAGGTGATGACGTATTCTTTGTTGGCGTCATCAAAGTAACCGAATTTCATAAAGCAAATTTCCTTTCAAAATATTATTTTGATAGAGTTGTCCCCCAAGACAATCCATAGAAAAATTATACAGAATGGAATATGTAAAATCAAGATGATTCTTTGACAGCCGGGAGGGATTTTGACGTATAAATTCATGGAAAAACGGAGTGAAAAAGACCGTGTGCGTGCACGAGTTTCTTCTATATATATAGTGTTTTATTTCCGCTATGAAAAGAGGGGAATCAGGAGAGGCTTTATTCCAAGCTGTATGGCGGGCTTGTGTATGGTGCAGTGGCGGTTGACCGGGTACGTTCCAATCGCATTGTGCCGGACCGTGCGGAAATTGATGCCGTCAGATTCCGTCACAAATGACAAACCCGGACAGTTGCCTGAACAACAGGCATACAATCAGTATATACAACATGTATACAAGCTATAAAACAGCATGTATACAAGCAATAAAATATGTATTTTTCATAAAATAATCCAAAGCTATTGACAAACTGTCATATTGAAATTAAAATATGAATAAATTATGAACAAAATATGTACAAAGACACAAAAGCCAATCGTTAAAATTGGTAAATAGTTACAAAAAGAATCAAAGTGTACAAAAAATCTAATAAAGCACTTGCTTTTTTGGATAAAATGTAATAAAGTAACACTTGTCAAAGGAATTTAATGTACATTTTGTCCGAAACATCAAGGGAAAAATGACAGTATTTTCCCGGACCTTGACAATTTATTTTTGGCATTGAGTTATCTTACAGATAACTTCATATAAATGCACTACTTATTAACACACTTATTTCAAAACAATCTTTATAGGAGGAATGAAAAAGAATGAAAAAGAAATTATTAAGTGTATTACTTTCAACAG
>Ga0129314_1000334_pt1 | contig 53306 bp, 50 predicted proteins | sample O1111metagenome_FD_94431 | JGI IMG/M metagenome (GOLD analysis project Ga0129314, IMG submission 94431) | Orangutan individual fecal microbial communities from fecal samples from Wisconsin, USA - O1111 metagenome | ecosystem: Host-associated > Mammals > Digestive system > Large intestine > Fecal... | reverse complement strand
TTTTCCAGGATATACATCACAGACGCGGAATTTTGTATCTACACTCTGCCATTCCTGCACAAGGGCCTGCTTTGTATAGCCTATACTTTTTCTGGAAGCTTCAAATTTCAGGTTGCTGGAAATGAAATAGTAAACCAAAATTGTTAGAATGGTACCATACATTATGCTAGTCCCCATCCCCTTGTTTGCTTTCATTGCGTTTTGATTAAGATCAAACAAAAGATATCCATATTTTGTTCTAAGCTGCTCTAAAGAAAATGTGCTATCGCTTGCCTCCTTTATGGCTTTCAATTCACCATTTGAAAGCGAGTCCGTCGTGCCCACCGCATATACAAAGAAATCCGAATTATCACGATTTTTATTAATTTGTTCTTTTATTTCTATAGCTTTTTTTATCCCCTTTGATGTCACCATCATTATAAATTTATTGTCTTCTGTATCCGTTATTTCAAAGTAAAATGCCTCACCTTTATGTTGCTCCGGCTTTTGATAAAAAAGGATTTTAGATATATCCTTTATTTCCACATAAACCGGTATGTCATACCTTCTTTTGGGATTATCCTCTTTATATCCCATTTTTGATGGTGCCTGATTTGCCACCATCACTAGTCCCATTTCAAGATAAACACTAATCATCGTTAACACCGCAACTACAACAATGCCCAAAGCAGCTAAAAGATAATGATATATTTTTGACTTTATCCCAAAGTATCGCATTTTTTCCATTTGACAGCACCTACTTTTTTATAACCGGCCGCTTAAACGGGCTGCCGGTTATTCCTTAAGAGCAATCGGCCAAGGGCATACAGGCTTTCCCTTTCCCTACCACTGCAAAAGAGGATTCTGCTCGCTCTATTGATAGTCTACACTTTTGTTCTTGGCGGTTTCAAGTGCTAAATTGCACAAAGTATCGTTGGTATATTTGGGAATTGTTTTGGCTATGTTTCCATTCTTCCTTCGGCGCAGTGAATCGCAGGTATAGCGCCGCGGGCCCTTACTGGCCTTATTTGCCTGCTTATCGCTCTTATCCTCGACGCCGGGGGTTCTCCGCCCGCGCCGGGTTTATTCCGCTCATTGCCCCGGTTCAGGCCCATAGGCTTCTGCCTTTCGGTTTTGCAGCAGCTATGCCCCCCAAGGCATGCCCATTCGCTGTCCTTTTCCCGTTTGTATCACATCATGGCAGCCTTTGTAAAAAAGAATCAGCATGAGCCGCAAGAGCATTGATTTTGCGCCCCAAAAATGCGAAAATAAAAATAGAAACAAAATTTTACCTTATGGGAGGACATTACAATGGAATTTCAAGTGATCCATGAATTCGGCTGGTCGATTTGTATGGTGATCGTGTTCTTTTTGCAGATGCTTCTCTACGGCGGGCTGCTGTTTGCAGCCGTAAAGCTTGCGGGTGCCGCCGTGCGTTTTTTCAAGGCCCGCTGAGCCATTTTTCCGCGAGGATTTTTGTATGCTTTACACCATTTTAGAGATCTATGAGCCGGATTTCGGCTGCGAGGGCGTGCCGGACGGGCAGGAGCCCCTTTGCACCGTAGTGCTGCAAAGTGAAACCGGCACAAAGCGCACGGTAAAAATTGCCGATGCGTTTTTGTATGCACACGGGCTGGACGTTGGCAGTTCGGTGCGTTTGAACCAGCAGGGGCAGCCCCTGCTGTAAGCCTGCCCAAAAAGTAAGGAGAGTGACCGCTGTGATCGATTTGCATTTGCATCTGGATGGTTCCCTGCCCCCGGCGCTGGTGTTTGCGCTTGCCAAAGAGCAGGGCATTTCCCCGCCGCCGGATGCGCAGGACGCCGAAAGCCTGACCCCCAGCCTTGTGTGCCCGCCGGGCTGCACCAGCCTGAACGACTATCTCACTCGCTTTGCGCTGCCGGTGGCTGTGATGCAAACCGAAAGCGCTATGATGCGCTGTGTGCAGGGCGTTTTGGCAGAGCTGAAAAGCGAGGGCGTTTTGTATGCCGAATTGCGCTTTGCCCCCGGGCAGCACTGCCAGCAAGGGCTCAGCCAGGAAAATGTGGTGGCCGCCGCCTGCCGCGCGCTGGCCGAGGGCTGCCGTGCCCTTGGCATACAGGCACAGCTGATTTTGTGCTGCATGCGCGGCGCACCGGATGCGCAAAACGCTGAAACTCTGCGCCTGGCCCGGGAATATCTGGGCAAGGGCGTGTGCGCGGCCGATCTGGCCGGGGCCGAGGCACTGTTCCCCACGCGCAGCTATGCACCGCTGTTTGCCGCCGTGCCCGGCCTGCCGTTTACCATTCATGCAGGTGAAGCCGATGGCCCCGAAAGCATTCGCGCGGCGCTGGCCATGGGCGCAAAACGCATTGGCCACGGCGTGCGCTGCATCGAGGATGCCGCCCTTGTGGCCGAGCTGGCGCAAAAGGGCATTCCGCTGGAGGTGTGCCCCACCAGCAACCTGCAAACCTGCACCTTTGCCGATTGGGCGCATCACCCGCTGAAAACGCTGCTGGAGGCCGGCGTAAAGGTGACCGTGAACAGCGACAACCGCACCGTGAGCAGCACGACCGCCCAAAAAGAAATGGCGCTGGCCGCACAGCATCTGGGGCTGAGCGCTGCACAGCAAGCCCAGCTTTGGCTGAATGCCGCCGATGCCGCCTTTTTGCCCGAAGCCCAAAAGCAGGCGCTGCGGGCCGCCGTGCAGGCGCGCCTTGCGGGCTGAAGCCAAGCGCTTTGCTTTGCGCGGCGTTCATGCTATACTATGCTTTATAAGGAAAGAGTTTCTGCCACCGGCAGCATTTAGGAATGGAGGAATTTTTTATGGCAGCAGATCATGTTATGAAGCATCACGCCTTGGCAGGCGAACAGGTGGTTAAGGCCCTCAAGAGCCGCCACTTTGAGGCCTGTTATTGTGCCACCAAGGCCGAGGCCCTGCAAAAAGCCCTTTCGTATATCCCCGAGGGCAGCACCGTGGGCTGGGGCGGCAGCGTGAGCGTGGAGGAGATTGGCCTGAAGGATGCCGTGCGCGGCCCCCAATATCATGCCATTGACCGCGATGCCGTTGCCGACCCTGCCGAAAAGACCCGCCTGATGAAGCAGTGCCTTTCGGCCGATGTGTTTTTGATGGGCACCAACGCCCTTTCGCAGGACGGCGAGCTTGTGAACATTGACGGCACCGGCAACCGTGTGGCGGCGCTGTGCTTTGGCCCCGACAGCGTAATCGTGATTGCAGGCATCAACAAGCTGGCCCCCACGCTGGAGGCCGCCGTTGCCCGCGCCCGCAGCTGGGCCTCGCCCGTCAACGCCGCCCGCTTTAACCCGGATACCCCCTGCGCCAAAACCGGCCTTTGCGGCAACTGCCGCAGCGCCGGCTGCATCTGCAACCAGATCGTGATCACCCGCAACTGCCGCCCTGCCGGCCGCATCAAGGTGATCGTGGTGGGCGAGGAGCTGGGCTACTGATGAACATTCAGATTTTTGGCACCGCCAAAAGCTTTGACACCAAAAAGGCCCAGCGCTGGTTTAAAGAGCGCGGCATTCGGTTTCAGATGATCGATCTGGGTGTTAAAGGCATGAGCCGCGGCGAATTTGAAAGCGTGTGCCGTGCCGTGGGCGGTTGGGAGGCTCTGTTCGACCCGGATTCCAAGGACAAGCAGAACGCGCTGCTCATTCGCTATGCACCCGAGGAAATGCGCGCCGATATGCTTTTGGAAAATCCCAAATGCCTGAAAAGCCCCATCGTGCGCAATGGCCGTCAGGCCACGGTGGGCTATCAGCCCGCGGTTTGGCAGGCTTGGGAATAAACCCGGCCCCCTGCCGCAAAAACACCAACCACTTTAAAACACCCTGGAGGAGCCCATGCGCCAACCGTTCGTTACCACCCAATACACCCTGCCCGCCCCGGTTTCGGGTGAAGTGCGTCTGGCTCTGGTTTCGGACCTGCACGAGCATGATCCCGCACCGGTGATCCGCCGCCTTGCCGCGCTGAAGCCGGATGTGATCGCCGTGGCGGGCGACACCTTTGAGCGCCACGACCAAGGCACCGACCCTCGCTGGCATGGCCGCAAAGCACCGCCCCGTCTGCTGGCCCCGCTGAAGCGCACGGTGAACCGGCTCACCTACGCCGTGATGGGCAGCGGCGAAAAAACCTGCTCGGCATACAGCTATGCGTTTCTGCACGCTGCCGCCAAAATCGCGCCCGTGTATGTGAGCCTTGGCAACCACGAATGGTATCTTTCCAAGGCCGACCGCGCCCAGCTGCAAAGCGCCGGGGCCGTGCTGCTGGACAATGCCGACTGCACCGCCGAGATCCGCGGCTGCCGACTGCGGCTGGGCGGGCTTTCCAGCGCAGCCGACCCTGCGTGGCTGGAACGTTTTCGGCAAAAGCCCGGCTGCAAGATCCTGCTATGCCACCAGCCCGAATTTTATGACCGGTTTTCCCTGCAGGGCTTTGACCTGATTTTGTCCGGCCATGTGCACGGCGGGCAGTGGCGCTGGAAAAATCATGGCATTTTTGCCCCCGATCAGGGCTTTTTGCCGCGCTATCACCACGGCGTATATCACGGGCACATGGTGGTGAGCGCCGGATGCTCCAACACTTCACTTTTGCCCCGCTTCGGCAACCCGTGCGAGGTGGTGCTGGTGCGCCTGGTTCCTTAGTTTTCCACGCACGGCCGGTAAATTGTTGAAAACTCTGCCGTGTTTTCTTATTTCCTATCACCCATCACACAAGGAGGCCTGATTCATTTATGTCACAGAATTATTATGAAACCCTCAAGCAGCTCAGCGACCGGATATGGGATCTGGCCGAACTGAAATTCTGCGAAACCCAGTCGGCGGCGGCACTGGAAGATTTTATGCAGCAGCAGGGCTTTCGGGTAGAGCGCGGCGTGGCCGGAATTCCCACAGCCTTTCGCTGCACCTTTGGCAGCGGAAAGCCCGTGATCGGCTTTTTGGGCGAATACGATGCGCTTTCCGGCCTTTCGCAGCAGGCAGGCGCTGTGCAGCCCTGCCCCCGCCCCGAAACCGAAAACGGCCACGGCTGCGGGCACAACCTGCTGGGTGCAGGCGCAGCCGGCGCAGCGCTTTTGCTGCGTGATTACCTGCAGCAAACGGGGCAAAGCGGCACCGTGGTGTTTTTGGGCTGTCCCGCCGAGGAAGGCGGCTCGGGCAAAGCTTATATGGCGCGGGCGGGCCTGTTTGACGATCTGGATGCCGCCCTCACCTGGCACCCGGGCGGCGGCAACGCCGTGATGACGGGCTCTATGATGGCAAACTGTCAGGCTTATTTCCGCTTTACCGGCAAAGCCAGCCATGCCGCCGCAGCCCCGCATTTGGGCCGCAGCGCACTGGATGCCGTGGAGCTGATGGATGTGGGCGTAAACTATATGCGTGAGCATATCGAGCCCACCGACCGCATTCATTATGCCGTGCTGGACACCGGCGGCACCAGCCCCAATGTGGTGCAAAGCCACGCCGAAGTGCTGTATCTGATCCGTTCCACCGATGCCGCCAAGGTGCGTGCCCTGTACGACCGTGTGTGCAAGATTGCCCGCGGTGCCGCCATGATGACGGAAACCGAGGTGCAGATCGTGTTTGACAAGGGCTGCTCGGAAACTCTTTCCAACCCGGTTTTGGAGGGTGTGCTGTACGACAGCATGAAAAAGATCCCGCTGCCCGCCTACACCCCCGAAGAGCTGGCCTACGCCGCGGCCATTCACGAAACCTGCCTGGCCTTTGACCCCGCCAGCGATTTGAGCCTGGGCTTTTTGCCCAACCGCCAAAAGCGCCATTATGCCGAAATTTACCGCACCAAGGCCATGGCCGATCTGGTGGTGGAGCATCAGCATCTGGATGTGTTTGTGCCGGGCTCTTCGGATGTGGGCGATGCCTCCAAGGTGGTGCCCACAGCACAGTTTATCGCCGCCACCGCCACCCCGGGCACCCCGGCGCATTCCTGGCAGATGACCGCCCAGGGCAAAAGCGGCACCGCCGCCAAGGGAATGTGGTATGCGGCGCAGGTGCTGGCCGATGCCGCCATCACGCTGGTGCAAAACCCTGCACTGATACAAAAAGCCAAGCAGGAATTCCGCGAGGCCACCGAGGGCAAGCCCTACGAATGCCCCATTCCCGCCAACATTCCGCCCCACCGCAATGTGGAAGAGCTTTTGGCCCTGCAAAAATAAACCCGAATCCTTTTTCGCGCCGAGGAACTGCTTCCCCGGCGCTTTTTTTGCCGAAACTTCTGCAAACCGGGTATCCTTTTGCAGCGCTTCGTGCTATAATGGCTACCGGCGTTTTTTGCCGTTCCGTATGTTTTAAGGCGTCACCGCCTTTAAAAAAAGAAAAGAGCCATCTGTATGAAACACAACCTAACACTCAAGAACTGCATCCGGAAAGAACCCGTGCTTTGCACGGCGGCATTGCTGGCCGCCCTGTCGGCTCTGGTGGTTTTGCCGGATTCCGCCTACGCCGGATATATCGATTTCCGCACGCTGGCCATCTTGTTTTCCTTGATGACCGTGATGGCCGGGCTGCGGGGGCAGGGCGTGTTCAGCCGCATGGGGCAGGCGCTGCTGGGCCGCACCGGCGGGGTGTTTCCCTTGGTGCTGGTGCTGGTGGGGCTGTGCTTTTTCGGCAGTATGCTGATCACCAACGATGTGGCCCTGCTCACCTTTGTGCCCTTCACCTTTGCGGTGCTGGGCCGTTTGGAGCCAAAGCTCTGCCGTGCGCTGGCCGTGCCCGTGGTATGTATGCAAACCGTTGCCGCCAACCTTGGCAGTATGCTCACCCCCATTGGCAACCCGCAGAATTTGTATCTTTACGGCAAAAGCAATATGCCCCTGGCGCAGTTTATTCGCTTAATGCTGCCCTATTCGCTGCTTTCGCTGGGGCTTTTGCTGGTGTGGGCCTTTGGAGTGTGCCGCACGCTTTCCCTTGGCGCTGCGCCCCGCACCCTCAGCACCGGGCACACCCCCATAGAAAGCCCACACCTTGTGGGGATGTATGCTGTGCTGTTTTGCGTGTGCCTTGGCACCGTGGCGCGCCTTGTGCCCTGCGGCGTTTCCTTTGCCGCCGTGCTGCTGTGTACATTTTTGGCCGACCGCAAAGCCCTGCGCCGGGTGGACTATTCGCTGCTTTGCACCTTTGCCGCCTTTTTTATTTTCATTGGCAATCTGGGGCGCGTGCCTGCCTTTTCGGCATGGCTGCAGGGCATGATCGCCGGGCGCGAGGTGCCGGTTGCGGTGCTGGCCTCGCAGCTCACCAGCAATGTGCCCGCCGCACTGCTGCTTTCGGGCTTTACGCAAAACGCCGCCGCGCTGATCATCGGCACCAATCTGGGCGGCCTTGGCACGCTGATCGCCAGCATGGCCAGCCTGATCTCTTACCGGCAGATCGCACAGGAGCTGCCGCAGCAAAAGGGCCGCTATTTTGTGCTGTTCACCGTTTCCAATCTGGTGTTTCTGGCCATTTTGATGGCCGCATGGCTGATTTTCGGCTGATTTTTGCGCATATAAGCAAAAAAAGGCAGATGCAGGCTTTCGCTTGCATCTGCCTTTTGGTTTTTATGCCTTGCCCTCAAACTTATCTTTCAGGCTTTTAAAGAAACCCTTGCGCTGCTCGTAGTTTTCGTCCTTCATGCAGGCATCAAAGGTTTTCAGTGCCTCGCGCTGGGTGCGGTTCAGCTTCTTGGGGATCTCCACCGTGACCACCACATACTGGTCGCCCCGGCCGCGGCCGTTCAGATACTGCACGCCCTTGCCGCGCAGGCGGAACTTGGTGCCGCTCTGCGTGCCTTCGGGCACGGTGTATTCCACCTTGCCGTCCACCGTGGGCACCGTGATATCAGCGCCCAGCACAGCCTGCGTATAGGTAATGGGCACATTCACCCAAATATCGTAGCCGTCGCGCTGGAACATACTGTCGGGGCGCACGGATACGGTTACGATCACATCGCCGCTGGGGCCGCCGTTCATGCCGGCATCGCCCTGGCCGCGCAGTGCAATGCTCTGATCGTCATTGATACCGGCCGGGATCTTGACCTCCAGCGTAGAGCGCTGGCTGGTTTTGCCGGTGCCATGGCACTCCTTGCAGGGATTTTTGATGATCTGGCCCTTGCCGCCGCAGCGCTGGCAGGGCTGCTGGGTCTGCATCACGCCAAAGGGCGTGCGCTGCTGGCGCAGCACAAAGCCGCGGCCGCCGCAATCGGGGCAGGTTTCGGGGCGGGTGCCCTTTTCGGCACCCGAGCCGCCGCACTTTGCACAGGGCTTCTGGCGGCTCAGCTGGATCTTTTTCACGCAGCCGTGTACGGCCTCGTTAAATTCCAGCGTGATGCTCACGCGCAGATCGCGCCCTTTGCGCGGGGCGTTGGGGTTTGCACGGCTGCTGCCGCCGCCAAAGCCGCCGAAGCCGCCGCCGAACAGATCGCCAAAAATATCGCCAAGGTCCACGCCGCCTGCGCCGCCGAAGCCGCCGCCAAAGCCGCCTTGCCCCGCGCCGTAGCTGGGGTCAACACCGGCAAAGCCGTACTGATCGTAGCGCTGGCGCTTTTCGGGGTCACTCAGCACCTCGTTGGCCTCGTTGATCTCTTTAAATTTTTCCTCGGCGTTTTTATCGCCGGGGTTATAGTCCGGGTGATACTTCATAGCCAGCTTGCGGTAGGCTTTTTTGATCTCCTCCGCCGTGGCTCCTTTGCTCAAACCCAGGACTTCATAATAATCGCGTTTTTCAGCCATAAAAGTTCCTCTATACTTTCCACAAAAAAGAAGTCAGGTTTCGGAGCTTCCCTGCCGGGAAGCACGGCGCGCTTTTCCCACAAAGCCGCCCCACGGACAGTGCCGGGGGCGGCTGCATGATTTTTTGGAAAAACGCTCAGGCCTTATCAGACCTCTTTAAAGTCGGCATCCACAACGCCGTCATCGTTCTGGCCGCCTTGAGGATTCTGGCCGGCACCGGGCTGTGCGCCTGCTGCCTGCTGTGCCTGTGCTGCCTGCTGATACAGGTTTTCAAACACCTTCTGCAGATCCTCCTGCTTTGCCTTGATCTCATCGGTGGTGCCGCTCTTGATGGCTTCTTTCAAAGCGTTCAGCTTGGTTTCAGCCTCGGTCTTGATCTCGGCGGGCACCTTGTCGCCCATTTCCTTCAGGGCCTTCTCGGTCTGGAACACCATGCCGTCGGCGCCGTTGCGCACATCCACTTCCTCGCGCTTCTTCTTGTCATCGGCGGCAAACTGCTCGGCTTCCTTCACAGCCTTGTCGATATCTTCCTTGCTCATGTTGGTAGAAGCGGTAATGGTGATGTGCTGCTCCTTGCCGGTGCCCAGATCCTTAGCGGAAACATTCACAATGCCGTTGGCATCGATATCGAAGGTAACTTCGATCTGAGGCACGCCGCGGGGAGCGGGAGCAATGCCGTCCAGATGGAAGGTTCCCAGGCTCTTGTTGTCGCGGGCAAACTCACGCTCGCCCTGCAGAACATTCACTTCCACGCTGGGCTGGTTGTCGGCAGCCGTCGAGAACACCTGGCTCTTCTTGGTGGGAATGGTGGTGTTGCGGTCGATGATCTTGGTGCAAACGCCGCCCAGAGTTTCAATGCCCAGGCTCAGAGGAGTCACATCCAGCAGCAGCAGGCCCTTCACATCGCCCTGCAGAACGCCGCCCTGAATGGCAGCGCCCACAGCAACGCATTCGTCGGGGTTGATGCCCTTGAAGGGCTCGCAGCCCAGTTCCTTTTTAACAGCTTCCTGCACAGCGGGAATACGGGTAGAGCCGCCCACCAGCAGCACCTTGCTCAGATCCGAAGCCTTCAGGCCGGCATCCTGCAAAGCCTTGCGCACGGGGGTCATGGTGCGCTCCACCAGATCGCTGGTGAGTGCATCAAACTGTGCGCGGGTCAGGGTCATATCCAAGTGCTTGGGGCCGGTGGCATCGGCGGTGATAAAGGGCAGGTTGATGTTGGTGCTGGTGGCGCTGGAAAGCTCGATCTTGGCCTTTTCGGCGGCCTCCTTCAGGCGCTGAGCAGCCATTTTATCCTTGCGCAGGTCAATGCCGTTTTCCTTCTGGAAGTCATCGGCCATCCAGTCGATCACGCGCTGGTCAAAGTCGTCGCCGCCCAAATGGGTGTCGCCGTTGGTGGCCAGAACCTCGGTCACGCCGTCGCCCATTTCGATGATGGAAACATCGAAGGTGCCGCCGCCCAGGTCATACACCATGATCTTCTGATCGTTTTCCTTATCCACGCCGTATGCCAGTGCAGCGGCAGTGGGCTCGTTGATGATACGCTTTACATTCAGGCCGGCAATGGTGCCTGCGTTCTTGGTTGCCTGGCGCTGGCTGTCGTTGAAGTAAGCGGGAACGGTGATCACAGCCTCGGTAACAGGCTCGCCCAGATAAGCCTCGGCATCGGCCTTCAGCTTAGCCAGGATCATAGCGCTGATCTCTTCGGGGGTGTAGTCCTTATCGCCTGCGTGTACCTTGTAAGAAGTGCCCATGTGGCGCTTGATGGAGGAAATGGTGTTTTCAGGGTTGGTGATAGCCTGACGCTTTGCCACCTGACCCACCAGACGGTCGCCGTTCTTAGCGAAGCCCACCACAGAAGGGGTGGTGCGTGCGCCTTCGGCGTTGGCGATAACAACGGGCTCGCCGCCCTCGATCACAGCCACACAGCTGTTGGTAGTACCAAGGTCAATACCAATAATTTTGCTCATAAAAATTGCTCCTCTCTGAATCGAAACGATGTTTTCTGATTTTGTTCTATATAGAAAAAGTGAAATGCTTTGGAAAACTTATTCTGTGACCACCACAGTGGCATGGCGGATGATCTTATCCCCCAGCATATAGCCCTTTTGGAACACATTGGCTACAACGCCGCTTTCCTGGCCGTCCTGTGCGGGCACCTGCTGCACCGCGTTCATGGTGTTGGGGTCAAACTCTTTGCCCAGCGCCTCGATCTCGCTGATGTTCAGCTTTGCCAGTGCCTGCTCGGCCTTATCCAGGGTCATGCACACGCCCTTTTTGTAGTTTTCATCGGCACACGGGGCATTGGCGGCCATATCCAGCGTATCCAGGATTCCCAGGATCTGGTTTACGGCATGGCTCACGCCGTCGCCGAACTTCTGGTCAGCCTCCCGGGCGCTGCGCTTGCGGAAGTTTTCATACTCGGCAGCGGTGCGCAGCAGCCGATCTTTGGCTTCGGCAGCCTCTTTTTCGGCGGCCTCGGCCCGGGCCTTCGCGGCCTCCAGCTCGGCAGCGTGCTTTTTGCTGCCCTTTTCTTTTTTATCCTTTTCGGGGGCAGCTTCGGGTTTTGCTTCGGCTGCCTGCTCGGCGGGCGCTGCGGCCTGTTCGGGCTGCTGAGCCGCCTTCTTGATCTCTTCGCTCATTCAAGTGCCTCCTGATTTTTCCCGGACATACACTGCCCGAGTTTGGTAGAAAAATAATCCATAATGGGGATCAGCTTTCGGAAGTTCATGCGGCTGGGGCCGATCAGGGCCACCGTTCCGGTCAGGCCGCCGCCTGCCAGATACCGCTTGCTGATAATGGAAATTCCCGGCATGGTGGGCTCCATTTCATCGCCCAGCTGCACGGTAAGCTTGCCGCCGTCCGGTGCGATCAGGTGCGAAGCGTTGGCGCTGTCGGCAAAAATTTCCAGCAGCGTTGCCAGATTGTGCCTGCTTTCGGGCCACTTTACCAGATTCTGTGCGCCCTCCAGCCGGGCCACAGGCTCGGTGCGGATCAGCGCCGCCGCCGCACCCAGAACGGGGGTAAGCTGCGGGCTGCACTGGCGCGCCAGGCCGATCAGCATGGCATCGCTCAGGTCCGCCGGGGAAACAAAGCTCAAATGCGCATTCAGCAGCTGCGCCATCGCAGCGGCTTCCTGGCGGGAAAGGCCGGTGTCTACGCGGGCCACGCGGGTTCGCACGCCGCCCGCGCTGGTCACGGCCAGCACCGCGGCGGAATAGCGCCCCACCTGCACCACCTCAAAGTGGGCGATGCAAAGATCGTCGGCCCGGGGGGTGGTAGCCGCGGCGGCCACGCCGGTCACATCGGCCAAGGCTCTGGCAGCGCTTTGCGCCAGCTTTTCGGGCTCGATATCCATATTATAAAAAAGGGAATCCACCATGCGGCGGCTTTCGGCATCCAATGCGGGGATATCCTGCAAAAGGTGATCCACATAATACCGATAGCCCTGCGGGCTTGGCACACGGCCTGCACTGGTGTGAGGCTGTGCCAGCAGCCCCAGCTTGGTGAGCGCTGCCATTTCGTTGCGCAGCGTTGCACTGCTGACGGCCATGTCCAGATACTCGCTGAGAAGGCTGCTGCCAACCGGCTCGCCATCCATTCCGTACAGCGCCACGATTGCTTCCAGCACGCGGCGCTTTCGATCATCCACAGTCATTGTATCCGGCTCCCTTTCGTTTCGTTTAGCACTCTTTATCTCTGAGTGCTAAAGATATAATATCACAATCCCGGCCGGTGTCAATAGATTTTCCAAAAAAATTTGAAGTTTAACATTTTGGTCACAATCCGGGCACAATTTGTTTGAATTTGCCCCCCGCCCCGCTTTTGCGCCGCCGCTTTGGGGCTGATTGTCTTGGGGCTGATTATAGATGTATATATATTACCCTATAGTGCCGTGCCCCATGCGGCGCTTGCCGCTGCCCTGCGTGTGCAATATTGAATTTTCCGCTCAAAGCGGCTATAATGGCAGCAGAAGCAACGGCCCTTTTTACGCTATGAAACGAGGCGAGCTTATGGCTTTTTGGTGTTTTATGCTGCTGTGTGATCTGCTGATTCCCCTTACTATGATCCTTGCCGGGGCGGTCATGTGCCGCTGCAGCCCCCGCCGGATCAATCACTTTTTCGGTTATCGCACAAGGCGCTCCATGCAAAACCCGGACACCTGGAGGTTTGCCCAGGCCTACTACGGGCGGCTGTGCTGGAAAATGGGCTGGCCTGCCGCTGCTGTGACTGGCTGTGCGCAGCTGCTGTTTTTGCATAGCAGCCCGGATACGCTTGGTGCTTTTTCCGCTGCGGCAGTGTTGATGCAATCTGTGCTGCTGGTGCTTTCGATCTTTTTCACCGAAAAGGCGCTCAAAAAGAAATTCGGCGATTTCTAACTGGCCTTTTCCGCAGCATCCCCTATACGCAAAGACAGCCGGGGCTTTTTGCCCCGGCTGTCGGCCGTTTTTTATACTGTAATGTCTGCAATGTGCCGCCGCATGGCAAGCACTTGCCCGGGCGGCACTGAAAGGCCGTCCACCCCCAGGGCCAGCAGCGCCCGGGTGGCCGCCGGGTCGGCTGCCAGCTGGCCGCACACATTCACCCTGCAGCCCTGGACATGGGCTGCCTGCACGGTCATGCCCACAAGGCGCAAAAGCGCCGGGTCAGCCGCTGCATACAGCGCCTCACCCTCCCGCTCGCTGGCAAAGGTGTACTGGTGCAGATCGTTGGTGCCGATGGACAAAAATGCGCAGCGTTTGGCCAGCTCGGCTGCATACAGCACCGCCGCCGGGGTTTCCACCATGCACCCCACCGCGGCCTTGCCAAAGGCGGTGCCTTCGGCGGTCAGCTCGGCCCGGCATTCCTCCAGCAGCGTTAGGGCTTTGTCCAATTCATCGGGGGTACACACCATGGGAAACATGATACCCAGCGGGCCGCAGGCCGCCGCACGCAGCGCAGCCCGCAGCTGCGTTTTCAGCAGATGGGGGTTTTGCAGCCCAAAGCGCAGCCCGCGGCAGCCCATTTCCGGGTTGGCACAGGCGGGCAGGTGCATATACGGGGCGGTTTTATCCGCGCCCAGATCAAAAGTGCGCAGCGTGACCGGCTTGCCGGGCAAGGCCCTGAGTGCGGCGCAATAGGCCGCATATTGTGCGTTTTCGGTGGGCCAGTTGGGGCTTTCCAGATACAAAAACTCGCTGCGCAGCAGCCCCACGCCCTCGGCATCGCTAATTTGCAGCCCGGGCAGATCGGCCATGCCCCCAATGTTGGCCAGCAGCGCCACGCTTTGCCCGTTGGCGGTTTGGGTGGGCTTGCCGCGATAGCTTTCCAAAAGCGCGGTCTGCCGGGCCAGCGCACGGGCGCTTTGCGCATACGCAGCCTGCCGGGCCTCGTCGGGGTCCAGCACAATGCCGCCTGTGCCGCCGTTCAGCAGGGCGGTGCGGCCGTGCCAGTCAGGCCCGGCCTCGGGGCAAAAGATCAGCGGAATGCCCATGCTGCGCGCCAGAATGGCCATGTGGCTTTGTGCGCCGCCCTTTTGCAGCACCACGCCCAGCAAAAGCCCCTTCGGCAGGCTGACGGCCTGCCCGGGAAACAGCTGCCGGGCGGCCAGTATGGCCGGGCGGCTGAGGGTGGGGGCCGCGCCGCCCTCAATGGCAGCCGCCAGCTCTTCGCCCAGCTCGGCCATATCCTCGCTGCGCTGGCGCATATAGTCATCGTCCAGCGCGGCAAACAAAGCCCCCACTTCTCTCATGCCAAGGCGCGCGGCCTCGGCGGCGGGCTTGCCCTGCTCGATATAAGGCCGCACATATTCCTCCAGGTTTTCCTGCAGCAGCATTCCGTGCAATTCAAAAATGGCTGCGGCTTCCTCGCCTGCCTGCTCCTGTGCTGCCTGATACAGCTGCGCCTGACGGCGCGTGCATTCCTCACGCGCAAGGCGGAATTTTTCCAGCTCCTGCGCAGGGGTGCCCTGGGGCGTTTTGCCGCAGGCTGTTTCGGCAAACCAAACCACGCTTCCCTGCGCCAGCCCCGGCGCAGCGGCCCTTCCGCTGAATTGCTGCATCTGTGTATCCCTCCGCTTGCAGGCAGCGCCCGGTGCAGCGCCGCCCTGTAAAAAAAGGCTGCCCACTGGGAGCAGCCTTGATATGTTTAAAAATCCTGCTGCATGGCCTTTTCCAGCGCTGCGGCGCAGGCTTCTTCGTCCATGCCCGAAACCGTAATGCACACGGTTTCTCCCTGCTTCACAGCGGCCAGCATCAGCTTGATCAGCTGCTTCACATCGCAGCAGCGCTCACCGCATTGCAGCGTGACAGTGCTTTGATACTGCTTGGCCAGCTTGACAAGCTCGGCGGCCGGGCGGCCATGAATGCCCTGAGGCGCGGTAACGGTATACTCAAATCGTTTCATACGCAGGCCCTCCCTTTAGAAAAGATCAGTTTTCCCACAAGCCGTCGGGATACAGCCCCTCGGCGGTTTTGGCGGCCAGCGCAGCCACCACCACAGGCTTATCCTGCTGATAGGTAACGCCATACCATTTGTCGGGGCTGGTAAGCACCTTTACCCGGGCCTTGCCCTCGCCGATCAGGCGGCTCACCACGCTTGGCAGAAAATATTCGCCCTTGAGCGGATTTTCCGCCATAGCCCCCTTCAGGAAGGCCGGGAACCCCGCCCGCACCTCCTGCACAAAGCTGGGCGTAAAGCCAAACAGATTCATGCTCACGGTGGTATTGCCGGGCAGATCCTGCCAGCTTTCGCCGCCGTTTTCGGTGTAGTGGATGCCGCCCGCATACTGCTCAATGCGGGTGCGCTCGGTCACGCTGGCAAGATAGCCGCCCTCGTCGGCCACGCACACACCGCGGCTCACGCTGCCGTTTTCGCTCACAGTGTTTTCCAGCCGGAAGCCCACCATGGCGTATTCGTAATACTCGCCGTCGGCGTGGGCGCTCAGATAGGCAAAAATTTCGCGGTATGCCGCCGGGCCGTAGTAGTCATCGGCGTTGATCACGGCAAAGGGCGCATCGATCTGCTGCTGCGCGCACAAAATGGCGTGTGCCGTGCCCCATGGCTTCACACGGCCTTCGGGCAGGGTGTAGCCCTCCGGAAGCATATCCACCTGCTGAAACGCATAGCGGATCTCCATGCCGCTTTTTTCGGCGCGGCGGCCCACCGTGGCCTTAAAGTCGGCCTCGATCTCGTGCTTGATGATAAATACAACGGTTTCAAACCCGGCTCGGCGGGCATCGTACAGGCTGTAATCCAAAATCGCCTCGCCGTGGCTGCCCACAGGGTCGATCTGCTTCAGGCCGCCGTAGCGGCTGCCCATACCGGCGGCCATCACTACCAGGATCGGTTTTTTATCTGCCATAAATCTGTTCCTCCCGGCGGCAGAACGCCTGCCGCTTTTCTTTGGCAGCAGCGCAGGATTTTTTTGTGCGGCGCCGCCTTTGTTACTATTACTATAACTCTTTTTTCTGCGCATAGCAAGGCAGAGAAAAATGTGCTATACTGAAACCATAAAAAAGATCATCCACCCTGTTTTTTGGGGAAGGAGGCTTCTTGTATGCGCAGATTCAAGGGGATCGTAAGCTCCGCGGGGCTTGCGGCGGGTCAGATTGTTCTGCTGGACCACAGCGGCGCCATGCAGCACCGCCTGGTGCGCACCCGCGGGCGTGAGGAAACCATGCTGCAAACGGCCCTGCAGCAGGCACGGCGTGAGCTTGGCCGCCTGCGCCAGCGCGCCAGAGAAGACGAAAAAGAGATCTTCACCTTTCAGCAGATGCTGCTGGAGGATGAGGATCTGTTAAACCGCGTAAGCCAGCTGATCTCCCAGGGCTGTTCGGCTGCGGCGGCCATGGAGCAGGCCGCCGCGCAGATCGCCGCCGATTTTGCGGCGCAGTCCAGCGAGTATTTGCAGGCGCGCAAGGCGGATGTGGTGGACGCCTGCCGCCGGGTGGTGGATATTCTGGATGGCCGTTCGCGTGAAAAGCTGGTGCTCACCGAGCCCGCTATTTTGGTGAGCGATGATTTCTATCCCAGCGATATCGTGGGCATTGGCCGCGGCATGATCCTGGGCTTGGCGGCAGCAGGCGGCAGCCCCCACAGCCATGCCTCCATCATTGCGCGCAGCTTTGGCATTCCCATGCTGGTGGGGCTGGGAAACGCCGTGTTAAAAGTCAATGAGGGCGTGCCCGCCGTGCTCAATGCCGAGGCCGGCACCCTGACCCTGAACCCCGGCAAAAAGCTGATGTTCGACACCCATCAGCGCATGGAGACCCTGAGCGCCCGCCGGGCCACCAGCCGCACCGCCCAGCCCGGGGTTTGCCTTACCCGTGACGGCACCGAGATCGAGTTGTGCGCCAGCGCCATGAACCCGGCCACCGTAGCCGATGCCGTGCAAAGCGGCGTGGGCAGCATTGGCCTGCTGCGCAGCGAATTTTTGCTGGATCTGCACCGCCTGCCCGGCGAGCGCGCCCAGGTGGAGCTGTACCGCCGCTGCCTTGCCGAGGCGCGCGGCCGCCCCATTACGGTGCGTACATTCGATTTGAGTGCCGACAAGGGCGAGGAGCTTTTGCCCCCGGCCCCCAACCCGGCGCTGGGCCTGCGCGGCATTCGCATTGCCGCCGTGCGCCCCCGCCTTTTGCGCGATCAGCTGTGCGCGCTGCTGCGGGTTTCGGTGGGGGGCAATTTGCGGGTGGCGTTTTCCATGGTCACCTGTGCCGAGGACTGGAACTGGTGCATGGATCAGCTGGAGCAGGCGCGCGAGATTCTGCGCACACGCGGCGCCCCCTTTGATGAAAAAATGCCCGTGGGCCTTGTAATCGACACCCCCGCCGCTGCGCTGTGCGCTGAGGAGCTGGTGCTGCATCACCCGGATTTTGTGCTGATCTCGGTAAGCGATCTTACCCAGTACACCTATGCCGCCGACCGTATGAATCAGTCGGTTTTGAATTACTACAAGCCCCAGGGCCGCGCCGTGAGCAGCCTGATCAGCACAGCGCTGGAAAGCGCCCGCAAGTATGCCATTCCGGCCAGCCTGTGCGGCGTGGGGCTCGTCAGCCCCGAGCTGTGCAAATGGTTTGTGCAGCTGGGCGCGCGCAGCCTTGTGCTGCCCGCCGGGGCCATTCCCGAAGTGCGCGAATTTTTATCCGGGCTGGACCTTCGCCAGAAAATGCCCCCGATTTTTCAAAAATAAGCGGCCTGTTTCGCCCGCAGATACTTGCGCAAACGCCCAAAATGCGGTAAACTATTAAGTTAGTATGCCAAAAAAGCAGCCACCGTGCTGCCTTAGAATACAGCCACCCATTATAAAGTAAGGAGAACAACACCCCTATGGATCTGCGGGAACAAATTGAGCGTCGGCGCACATTTGCCATTATCAGCCACCCCGACGCCGGTAAAACCACACTGACCGAAAAGCTGCTGCTGTACGGCGGTGCCATCAATCAGGCAGGCTCGGTAAAAGGCAAGCAGAGCGCCCGCCATGCGGTGAGCGACTGGATGGATATTGAAAAGCAGCGCGGTATCTCGGTTACCAGCTCGGTGCTGCAGTTTGAGTATCAGGGCAAGTGCATCAATATTCTGGACACCCCCGGCCACCAGGACTTTTCGGAGGATACCTACCGCACGCTGATGGCCGCCGACAGCGCCGTGATGGTGATCGACGCCGCCAAGGGCGTGGAAGCCCAGACCATCAAGCTGTTCAAGGTATGCACCCTGCGCCACATTCCCATTTTTACCTTTATCAATAAGATGGACCGTGAGGCGCGCAGCCCCTTTGAGCTGATGGAAGACATTGAAACCGTGCTGGGCATTAAAACCTACCCCATGAACTGGCCCATCGGCTGCGGCAAAGAGTTCAAGGGCGTGTATGACCGTGCCAGCAAAAAAATTCTGGCATTTGAAAGCGACGGCCGTGCCAACGGCGTGAACAAGGTAAACGAGGTGACCGCCGAGCTGGGCAGCCCCGAGCTGGAAACCCTGATTGGGCCTTACCTGCACCAGCAGCTGCGCGATGACATTGAATTGCTGGACGGCGCTGCCGAAGAATTTGATCTGGATGCCGTGCTGCGCGGTGAGCTGAGCCCCGTATTTTTCGGTTCGGCCCTTACCAACTTTGGCGTGGAGCCCTTCCTGGCCGACTTTTTGCGCCTCACCCCGCCGCCCCTGGCCCGCGTGGATGTTGAAACCGGCGATACGGTTGACCCCGCCCGCCAGGATTTCAGCGCATTCGTGTTTAAAATTCAGGCCAACATGAACAAAGCCCACCGTGACCGCATTGCCTTTATGCGCATTTGCTCGGGCAAGTTTGAGCGCGGCATGGATGCCTTCCATGTGCAGGAGGGCAAAAACATCAAGCTGGCCACCGGCACACAGCTGATGGCGCAGGACCGTGCCATTGTGGACGAAGCCTGGGCGGGCGATATCATTGGCCTGTTTGACCCGGGCATTTTCTCCATTGGCGACACCCTGTGCACCGGCAAGCACCATGTGCGCTTTGCGGGCATTCCCACTTTTGCTCCCGAGCATTTTGCCCGGGTGGAGCAGGTGGACACCATGAAGCGCAAGCAGTTTGTCAAGGGCATGGAGCAGATCGCGCAGGAAGGTGCCATCCAGATCTTCCGCGATCTGGGCGCCGGCATGGAAGAAGTGATCGTGGGCGTTGTGGGCGTGCTGCAGCTGGAAGTGCTGGAATACCGCCTGAAAAACGAATACAACGTGGACATTCGTATGCAGCAGCTGCCGTATGAGCATATCCGCTGGATCGAAAACGACCCCGACACCCTCAACCCCCGTGATCTGGACCTGACCAGCGACACCCGCTGCATTGAGGACCTGAAGGGCAACCACCTGCTGCTGTTCACCACCGAGTGGAGCATCAACTGGGCCGTGCAGCACAACAGCGAGCTGCGCATGAGCGAGTTTGGCAATGTCTGATCCCGCCGCACCCGCCAACCGCTTTTCAGCATAAAAAAGTATCCCCTGTGCATTTTTTGCACAGGGGATTTTTTGGTTCGCGATCAATCTTCTATCAGCATTTCGGCCAGCGCCTGCACATCGGCTGTGTTCAGCGTGCCGTTTTTATCCACATCCGCCGCGCGGCGCTGGCGGTTGGTAGTGTCCATTCGTCCTGCCAGCATCGTTGAGATCAGCAGCACATCCCGCAGATCGCTTTCGCCGTCCTCGTTGATATCGGCCGTGCCCCGGGTCATGGGGTCAAGATAGCCAATGTTGCCGTCAAAGCCGCGCCCAGCGATATTGGCCGTGCCGAACTGCCACAGATCGTAGCCGCTGCGCGAATAATCCAGTCCGGTTTGCCAATGTGCCAGCCAAAGGCTCCAGCCCCGGTTTTTCAGCGAGGGATCGGTCAGCTTGGTGTCCCACATATTTTTAAAGGTGTAAATGCCGGGGGTGTAGCCCGCCTTTTCAATGGTTTCGCAAAAGGTTTTGGCAATAGCCGAAAGCTCGCCTGCGCTCAGCCCGGTCACGGTTTTATCCTCAATATCAATGTAGATGGGATAATCCAGATCATATCCCTTCACCAACCGCAGGGCGTGCTCGGCCTCGCTTTTGGCCATGGCGGTGTTCTGCGCATAGGAATACACATAGGTGCCAAAGGGAATGCCAAGGCGCTGGCATTCATTGGCGTTCTGCCGCCAATAGCGATCGTCCTGCTCCATAAGATCCAGGCCGTATCCGCAGCGCGGAATGGCAAAATCGATCTGGTTTTGCAGCGCCGTCCAGTTGATGCCCCCCTGATGATGGCTCACATCAATGCCGCCGTACACCCGGCCCGAAACGCTGAACATCGCTGCGCCGTTCCCATCCTCTGGCAGGGCGATTTCATCCTCCGGCAGGTCCAGCTGCGGAAACTCGCCGCCCTCACCGGCATATTCCTCGCGCAGTTCGCCGTTTTCATAGCGCCAGCTGTTTTCCTGCTGAGGGTTGGCGTTGGGGTCAAGCCCTGCATCCAGGGCTTTTTGCACCAGCTGCTGCTCCAGTTGGGCATCGGTTTGGGGCTGCTGCGCATCCTCGGCGGCAGCAGGCATTGCAAAGCCCGCCAGCAGTGCGGCGGCCAGTGCGGCTGCGGCGGCGCGGCACAGAAAAGAATGCTTCATGGTTTTTCGCTTTCCTTTTTTCTCACAGCACAAATTTTTCAATGGCAGCGGCCACACCGTCCTCGTTGTTGGTGAGGGTGATATAGTCGGCTGCCTGCTTCACATCCTCGCTGGCGTTGCCCATGGCCACGCCCAGCCCGGCTTTTTGGATCATGGCCAGATCGTTGCTGCTGTCGCCGCAGGCCATCACATTTTCCGGCCCCCAGCCCAGCACCCTTGCCAGCTGCAAAAGGCCCTCGCCCTTGTCCACACCCTTGGCGCTGATCTCAATATTGTTGGGAAAACTGCTGCACACCTCACACGGCAGGGCCGAAAGTGCGGCGGCGGCGCGGTTTCGCTCTTCCACGCTGTGAAAGATCCCGCTGATTTTTTCCACATGGCCCAAATGCGCCTGCACAATGCCCAAGGGGCTCAGCTCCGGGTGGAGAAAGCTGCGCACATAGCTTTCCAGCCCAGTGTTGCCGTACCATTCGTTCAGCTGGGCATACACGGCGCTGCTGGCGTAGCCCTGGTCGTCAATAAAGGCATTGGCCGCGCAGGAAAACCCGGCCAGAATGCGCATGATCTCAGCCGCCGTATCATCGGGCAGCATTTGCGAAACCAGCTTTTTGCCGGTGGCAAGCTCGGTCACCACAGCGCCGTTGCTGGTAAGCGCATACTGCACGCCCGGCAGCCCCACAAAGCTTTGGGGCAGCCCCACCAGAAACCGGCCCGTGGCGGGCAGCACGGCCACGCCCTTTTGAGCAGCGGCCTGAATGGCCGCAATGGTGCGCGGCGAAATATTTTTCCGGTCGTCAAACACGGTGCCGTCCAGATCCAGGCCGATCACCTTGATATCATATCGTTTCATACCGCTCATCTCCAAAACATGACAGTTTGCTATGTATCCGCATACAGCATAGGGGCCTTTGCACCCTATGCAAAGACACAATTTCCATTTTACTATCAAAAATATTATAATCTTTTTCGTCAATGCTTGCAATCCTTTCCGGCATGGGCTACAATAAATTGTCTTATTGTATTTTTAGGGGCCAAACACGCCCGGAAAGGACTTTGCACGCCATGAAAAAGCCCCTTTGGCTTCGGCCCCACCTGCACTATCAGCTGCTTTGGGTGGTGTATCTCATCTGGTTTTTCTGGCTGGATGCCACGGCCCGGCCCCGGTATATCATTCATGCTGCGCTGGACGATGCCATTCCCTTTTGCGAGTGGTTCGTTTTGCCCTACAGCAGCTGGTTTTTGCTGCTGGCAGGCGTTACGGCGCTTTTGTGGTGGAACGACACCGAAAGCTATGACCGCCTGGTGCTGAGTATGTTTTCGGGTATGTTTTTCTGCCTGATCGTGTATATGATCCTGCCCAACGGGCTGGATATCCGCCCGGCTGATCCCGGGCGGCAAAACCTTGCCATGAGCCTGATGCGCATGATCTGGGCTGCCGACGGCCCTGTGAATGTGTGCCCCAGCATTCACTGCCAGAGCAGCGGTGCCATGGCACTGGCCTTCAGCCACAGCAAGCTGGCCAAAAACCGGCCCGGGCTGCAGCTTTTGGCCTATGCGTGGGCCGGGCTGATCTGTGTTTCCACGCTGTTCACCAAGCAGCACAGCGTGTGGGATGTGGTGCTGGGCCTTGCGCTGGCCGCCGTGTGGGTGCCTGTGCTTTACCGCCCCCTTCGCCCGGTCGGGCACCTGTTTGCCCGCTTTCGCACACGCTGACCCTTGCACAGCCGTGCGCTTGGATTTATAATGTAATATTATAGCTTTAATATTATAGCTTAGTGAAGAAAGGCGGTTATACCCATGCTGATCAGCCTGGTGGTACCCTGTTATAACGAAGAAGAATCCATGCCGCTGTTTTATGCCGAGGCCAGCCGTGTGGCAGCCCAGATGAAAGAGAGCCACGGCGCGGAGTTTGAATTTATTTTTGTGGACGACGGCAGCCGTGACGGCACGCTGCGCGTGGCCCGTGAGCTGCATGCCAAGGACGAACGCGTGCGCTATATTTCGTTTGCCCGCAACTTTGGCAAGGAATCGGCCATTTATGCAGGCTTACAGGCCAGCAAGGGCGACTATGTGGCCATGCTGGACGCCGACCTGCAGGACCCCCCTGCCCTGCTGCCCGAAATGCTGGACACTCTGCTGACCGGCGAGTATGACTGCGCAGCCACCCGCCGCACCACCCGCCAGGGCGAGCCGCCCATCCGCAGCTTTTTTGCGCGGCTGTTCTACCGCATCATCAATAAAATGAGCGACACCGAAATTGTGGACGGTGCCAGAGATTACCGCCTGATGTGCCGCAGCATGGTGGATGCCGTGCTTTCCATGGGCGAATACAACCGCTTTTCCAAGGGCATTTTCAGCTGGGTGGGCTTTCGCACCAAGTGGTTTGAATATGTGAATGTGGAGCGTGTGGCCGGGGAAACCAAGTGGAATTTCTGGAAGCTGTTTTTGTACAGCATCGAGGGCATTGTGGGCTTTACCACCGCCCCGCTGGCACTGGCGGCTCTGGTGGGCCTGGCATTCTGTATGCTGGCCTTTGTGATGATCCTTGTGGTGGTGGTGCGCGCCGTGCTGTTTGGCGATCCCACCAGCGGCTGGCCCAGCCTTGTGTGCATTATTTTGCTGTGCAGCGGTGTGCAGCTGTTCTGCACGGGCATTGTGGGGGAATATCTGGCCAAAACCTATCTGGAAGTAAAGCACCGCCCCATTTATATTGCCCGCGTGACCGAGCAAAACGACCCCGCAGCCAACCGATGATGCAATAACCGATATTCTGAAATGCGCAGCGCCCCTCTGGTGTGGAGAATCACCAAAGGGGCGCTGCTGTTTTTATAAAGAGAGAAGTAGGAAATATCAAAAAATATTGCCGTTTGCAAAGCAGGTGCGGGAAAAAGCCAATGCCAGAATTGCCGCCGCAGGCGTCAGGGTTCTTTTCCGAAGCTTATCAGCCTTTTTGCTGCCCCTCTTCTTGCGCCCTGCTCAGCATGAGCTCTGTGATCTCTTCACATGTCAGATCAGAATCCGTAAAATCCGTGATCGTGGTTTTTGTGTTCACGATCATAACGCCGTTTGTTTTATAGTAAAACGCCACGATCCCGGCCAAGAGCAGGATCACCGCCGCCATGGCGGCAAACACGCACTTTTTGCGCCGAACGGCCTGCGCCTGCCATGCCGTTGCTATTTCCGGGGGCTGGCTTTCCAAAAAGTCCTGCACAGCCTCGTAGGGCTTGCCGCCGATTTGCTCTGCCGCCTGTGCAAAGGTGCAGCCCGGGCAGTTGCCGCAGTAATCCTCTATGGCTGCCCGCGCATAAGCCTCAAAGGCTTTTCTGGCGTCCCGGCCGGGCAGATATCCCGCGCAGGCCAGGAAAAAGCGCTTTTGCTCACGATCGAATGCTCTGGTTGTTGTCATCAAAGCGCACCGTCCTTTTCCAGCAGGCCCTTTAAAATATCCGTAAAGGCAAAAAATTCATCGTGCAGGGCCCGGTAATATTCCAGCCCCGCCTCGGTGGGCGCAAGATAGATGCGTGCGCGCCCATCCTCGATGCATTTTTCGGCCTCGTAGATATAGGCGTTTTCCAAAAGACGGTGAACGGCAAGATATAAGGTGTTGTAGGTTAGCTTTCCATCGGTGGCCTGCTCGATGCTGCGGGTCATCTCATAGGTATACATGGGTTTTTGGCGCAGCATAAATAAGACCAGCATTTCCGTGGTGGCCTTTTTTAAAGTATCGCGCATTCCCAGCGGCGTGCCGCCGCGATCGGTTTTATCAAGCTGTTGTTTTGCCATTTTCTTTTCCTCAGGGGGTGTACACCGCTACTATACCATTATATTTTATTTTACGCAATACTATTCATTGACAAACATAGAAAACCTGATAAAATGAAATTAAGGATCGGGCGTTTTTTCGGATAAAACCGTAAAAATTTACAGAAAAGCTAAAATTTCAAAGGCGGCCGCCTGCCGCTGTTGCCTTGCTGCTTTCCGAAAGCGCACACCGATCCGTAAGGAGGAAATGATGGATCTGGGAATGCTGATTGCAACGCTGGCGCTGACCATTGCCTACCAGCTTTGGGGAAAAAGCTATGCCATGCAGAATTTTGATCTTACCTTTACTCTGATGTATCGGGCTGTTATCCTGCCGCTGTTTTTGTTTTATCTGGGCCGCGTGATCGTAAAATGCCTATTGGCAAAGCACCTGCCGGCCATCTTCAGCCGCAAAAACTGCCGGCTGCTGTGCGTGCTGATCTGGGCGCTGCATTTTGGCTTGATTTTGGGTGTTCGGTATTTGCAATGGAACTATCACGCCGCCCTTGGCATTACCTGCCCGTGGATATTTTTGCTGGTGGGCCTTGCCAGCCTGCTGTATGAAAACGAGGATACATGATAAAGGAGAACCCGTATGGTTCATCGTTTTTGGAAAGCCGCCGGTTGGCTGGGCTGCGCTGTGACCGGCGCGCTGTTTGTGCTTGCTTTTTTGCTTTGCAGCCAGCCGATCTGGCCCGAACATTTTCTGCACCCGAGCTACAGCTATGCCCAGTGGCAGGCGATGCTGGCCGGGCCGCAGCCCGCCGGGCCTGCCCTTTTTGTGCAGAACTGCGTTTTTCTGCTGGATCATTTTCTGCTGGCAGAGCTGGGGCTTTGCCTGATGATCCGGCTTTCGTGGCGCGAGCTGCCGCTGAAATACGGCCTGAGCCTTGTGGCCGCCGGGCTTTTGCTGGGCTGCGGGCTGCTGTATTACAACTATCAAACGGTGTGGTATAAAACCCACATGCTGCTGAGCCTTCCGCTTGCTCTGGCGCTGGTGTGGCCCGTGTATTCGCTGATGGTTTTCTGCAAAAAGCGGGCCCGCCAGAATTCACAGTGAAAAAAAATAAGTGCAGCACCGCTGCGGAAGTTGTTCTTCCCGGGTGCTGCACTTAGCTTTAGGCAACACCGCACAATTCCCACCTGACGGCTTAAGCACCGTTCCGGCGGCTGCGGCATGGCATCTGCGTTGCCAAAATGCTCGATAATACACAAAGTATTATCTGCGCTTTTGGCTTAGCATCTGCCGCACCTCGCTCGCCGTATCGGCACTTAGAATTATGCGGTATTGCCTTTATTTTATACAAAGGTTACTCGGCAAACTTTACGGCAGTGCCGTAAGCAATGCATTCGGCTGCGCCCTGCATCACGCTGGAGGAGCCATAGCGCATGGCCACAATGGCATCGGCACCCATGGCCTCGGCCTCTTTCACCATGCGGCCCGTGGCGATCTGGCGTGCCTCGCCCAGCATTTCGGTGTAGGCGGTGATCTCGCCGCCCACCAGCGTTTTCATGCCGGACATAAAATCCTTGCCAAAGTTTTTGCTCTGCACGGTGCTGCCCTTTACCAGGCCCAGAACCTCAAGCTTTTTGCCGGGGATATTCTCAGTAGTTACGATAATCATTTTCTTCTCCTCCTTTGATCTCTTTAAAACGGGTATACAGGGCGGCCAACACGCCCGCGATCGGCACAAGGATCGCAGCAAACAAAAAAGCGGCAATGGGCAGCGGCGGCGCATTTTGCGGGTCGGTCACGAAAGCCCAGATCAAAATGGCCAGCACAAAGAACATGATGACCAAAAAGCTGCCCGCCCCCAGCAGTGCGCCCAGATACTTTTTGCGTTTGGTATCCTGTTTTTTGATATCCACAAAACAAACCCCCTTTTTCTGCTGCTGCATAGCAGCGGCCAGGCATTCATCGGGGTCCAGCTCAGCCAGCGAGGCCGCGCCTGCAGCCAGATGATCGCACAGATCCCGCGCGGCGTTCAGGCTTCGGCTGCGGTCTTCCAGCAGGGTCTGCTGGCGGCCAAGGCCGCTTTGCAGGCTTTGCTCCCCCGCCAGCATCGAGCGGATCTCCGCAATGGGAAAATCCAGCATACGCAAAAGGCGAATGATCTTGAGCGTGCGCACATCGGCATCGGAATAGGTGCGATAGCTGTTGCCCTTTTCCCGCGCCGGTGTAAGCAGCTTTTCCTGCTCATAAAAGCGGATGTTTTTGGCGGTAACGCCTGCCTGCTCGGCGGCTTCGTTGATGCGCATGGCTGCGGCCCCCTTTGTTTCTGGCCTTACTATACACCTTCCAGAAAGGGGAAGGTCAAGAGGAAAAATAAAAATCGTACAATATAGTAAATTTTCAAGGCTGCCGCCGTGCTTTAGAAGTACATTTTGATCTGGAATTTATCCTCGGTCTTTTTTTCCTGCACCACGATATGCTCGTGGTTGAAATCAAATTTCACATCCAGACAATCCTCGGTGTTGCCGGTCAGGCGCAAAAGATCCTCTACACGGCGCTGCTCTTCCTTGGTGTAAAACAGATAGCTGCTGCCCTCGCGCTTGGCGCGGCCGGTGCGGCCGATGCGGTGGGTGTAATGTTCGTTTTCGCTGGGCACATCATAGTTCACCACAGCATCCACATCTGAAACATCAATACCGCGGGCCGCCACATCCGTGGCCACCAGCATGGCGATCTGCCCTTCGCGGAAGCGAGTCATAATGCGGTTGCGCTCGGCCTGGCTTAAATCGCCGTGCAGACAGTCCACACTGAAATTCAGGCGCGCAAGCTGATTGCACAGCGTGGCCGTGGTGAACTTGGTGTTGCAGAACACCATCACGCGCTTGTAGCCCTCGCCGATCACCAGCTGTGCCAGATCCCCCAGTTTGTCGCGGTTGGTTGTCAGCAGCTTATACTGGGCGATCTTGGGCATACTTTCCAGCTTGGGCTGCACGGTCACCTCGGCGGCATCGTGCTGATACAGCCAGCCGATGTCCATCACTTCGCGGCTGATGGTGGCGCTGAACATGGAAAGGCTTTTGCGGTTTTTCATCAGGTCAATGATATGCCGCACATCCTTGTAAAAGCCCATGTTCAGCATTTCGTCGGCTTCGTCCAGCACCACGGTTTCTACGGCGCTCACATCAATGGTGCGGCGCTTGTAATGGTCCATCAGGCGGCCCGGCGTGGCCACAATGATCTGGCAGCCCTTTTGCAGCTTTTCGGCCTGCCGCTGCATATTTGCGCCGCCATACAGGCACGCAATGCGCACCTCGGGCATAAACTTGCACAAATTCTGCAGCTCGGCTGCGATCTGCTGTGCCAGTTCACGGGTGGGGGCCAAGATTACTGCCTGCGGCACCTTTTTTTCTTTTTGGATGCGCTCGATCACCGGAATGCCGAAGGCACAGGTTTTGCCCGTGCCCGTGGGGGCCTTGGCGATCATATCGTGGCCTGCCATCATTAAGGGAATGGCCTTTTCCTGCACCTCGGTCATTTCCGTAAAGCCCATTGCCTCCACCGCACGGCGGATCTCGGGGCTGACATTGAGTTCTGCGTATTTCATGGATCTTTTATACCTTTCTGTTGATGCCCAGCCGCTTTTTTTCCAAAGCCCGGGCGCATTCCTGCGGCAAAAAGCCGCGTGGGGTCACATATAGAATAAGTATAGCATATTTTGGCTGCAAGCGCCATACAAGCGCGCAAAAAGGCCGCCCGAACACACTTCGGGCGGCCTTGCGGGCAAAGAGTTTACAGAATGTCGATATGCTCGCCGTTCAGGGCCTTGTTCATGCTGCGCACGGCGCAGAATTTGCCGCACATGCTGCAGGTGTCGCTGTGGTCATCCTCGGGCAGGCGGTCATCTCGAATGGCCTTGGCGGTTTTGGGGTCAATGGCGCAGGCAAACTGTGCATCCCAGTCCAGCGCGCGGCGGGCATCGGCCATTTTATCGTCGATATCACGCGCATGGGGAATCCCCTTGGCAATGTCGGCGGCGTGGGCGGCGATTTTCGAGGCCACAATGCCCTGGCGCACATCCTGCACATTGGGCAGGGCCAGATGCTCGGCGGGGGTGACATAGCACAGGAAGGCTGCGCCGCTCATGGCCGCCACAGCGCCGCCGATGGCTGCGGTGATATGGTCATAGCCCGGGGCGATATCCGTTACCAGGGGGCCCAGCACATAGAAGGGCGCACCCATGCAGATGCTCTTTTGCACTTCCATGTTGGCAGCCACCTGATTCAGAGGCACATGGCCGGGGCCTTCCACCATCACCTGCACATTGTGGGCCCATGCACGCTTGGTCAGCTCGCCCAAACGCACCAGCTCTTCGATCTGGCACACATCGGTGGCATCGGCCAGGCAGCCGGGGCGGCAGGCATCGCCCAGCGAAATGGTAACGTCGTGCTCTTCGCAGATCTCCAGAATTTCGTCGTAATGCTCATAGAAGGGGTTTTCCTCGCCCGTCATGCACATCCATGCAAACACCAGCGAGCCGCCGCGGCTCACAATGTTCATCTTGCGCTTGTGCTTGCGGATCTGGTCAATGGTTTTGCGGGTAATGCCGCAGTGCAGGGTCACAAAGTCCACACCGTCCTCGGCGTGCAGGCGCACCACATCCACAAAATCCTGGGCAGTAAGCTCGGAAAGATCGCGCTGATAGTGGATCACCGAGTCATACACAGGCACGGTGCCGATCATGGCAGGGCACTCGGCGGTGAGCTTCTGGCGGAACGGCTGGGTGTTGCCGTGGCTGGAAAGATCCATAATGGCCTCGGCGCCCATTTCCACGGCGCTCATCACCTTTTGCATTTCAATGTTGTAATCCTTGCAGTCGCGCGATACGCCCAGATTTACATTGATCTTGGTGCGCAGCATACTGCCAACGCCCTCGGGGTTCAGGCACTTGTGGTGCTTGTTGGCCGGAATGGCCACCTTGCCCTCGGCCACCAGCGCGCGAATTTCTTCGGCGGTGCGGTATTCTTTTTGGGCCACAGCCTCAATTTCGGGGGTGATGATGCCCTTGCGGGCGGCGTCCATCTGGGTGGTATAGCTTTGCATGGGGAATTCTCCTTTCCTTATGATCCCTGTGAAAACAAAAAAAACAGGAGATGACCCGTTACGGCATCTCCTGTAAAAACTCATAGCACAGATGACTTCCTACGGCGGCATTATCCGCATCAGGTTAAAGGGTCGAAGTTGGATCACTTCCTCTCAGCCTGCTCTCACAAGCTCCCCTGTTTTTGATTTATCTGTATTTTACTACAGCCTGCGGCAAAGAGCAAGCGTTTTTTGCCGGGGCTTTGAAAGTTGTATGGGAAAACAATCGCGCAAAAGTCCATATTTTTAAAACCCCGGTTTTCTTATTTTTATAGAGAAATTTGTATTTTTCTCTTGTATCCCACGGCTGATTCCTCTATAATAATAAAAGAATAAGTAAAATTGTATGCTATTTGCTTTTTCATAAATTCATCAAGCCGGAAAGGAGGACACAATCCCCTATGAATATCGCTCTTATTGCTCACGATTCCCGCAAAGAACTGCTGGGGCAGCTTTGTACGGCTTATGTGCGTATTTTTTCCAAGCACAATCTGGTGGCCACGGCTGTTACGGGCCATTTTCTGCATGAGGCCACCGGCTTAAATATCACCTGTCTGTATCCCGGCTCGCGCGGCGGCGCGGAGCAGATCGCCGCCAAGGTGGCCTGCGGTGAAGTGGATCTGCTGTTCTTCTTCCGTGATCCCGTAAACGCCAAGCCCAGCGAACCCAACGATCAGTTTTTGCTGCGCCAGTGCGATATGTACAACATTCCGGTTGCCACCAACATTGCCACGGCTGAGGTGCTGATCCACGGCCTGGAAAACGGCGATCTGGATTGGCTGGCGGCGCTGCATCACTCCGGCTGATCCCCCACAAACACAAAATTCCCCCGGCTTTCTGCTTTTTCAGGCGAAAGCCGGGGTTTTCTTTTATCTTATGTTATGCTCAGCCCATTTCGGCCAGCACCTTGCCCAAAATATCCAGCGCCTTGTCCACATCCTGCTGGGTAAGGATCAGCGGGGGCAGCAGGCGCAGGCGGGTTTTGGCAGTCAGGCACAAAAGGCCCTTTTGCCGTGCCGCAGCCAGCACATCGGCGGCCTGCAGGGGTGCTTCCAGCCGGATGCCCACCATCAGCCCAAGGCCCGAAACCTCGGCCACATGGGGCAGTGCAGCCAGCCCGGCCCGCAGCTGGGCGGCGCGCTGGTTTACATTCTGCAAAAATCCGGGGGCCAGCAGCTTATCCATCACCACATTGGCACCGGCGCACACCACCGGGTTGCCGCCAAAGGTGCTGCCGTGGCTGCCCGGGCCCATACCGGCGGCCACGGCAGCGTTTACGCCCACCGCGCCAATGGGCAGCCCGCCGCCCAGCCCCTTGGCCATGCTTACGATGTCCGGCATAAAATCATACTGCTGATAGGCAAACAGCGTGCCGGTGCGCCCCATGCCGGTTTGCACCTCGTCCACGATCACCAGCACATCGCGGCTGCGGCAAAGCTGCACCGCCTTGGACACATAGTCTTTGTCCAGCGCCATCACGCCGCCCTCGCCCTGCACCATTTCCATGATCACGGCGCACACATTGTCGGCATCCAGCGCGGCCTTTAAGGCGTTTTCATCGTTGGCAGGCACATACACAAAGCCCTCGTTGAAGGGGCCGAAATAGTTGTGAAACACATCCTGGCCGGTGGCGGTAAGTGTGGCCATGGTGCGCCCGTGAAAACTGTTCACAAGGCTGACCACCACATTGCGCCCTGCACCGTAGCGGTCAAAGCTGTATTTGCGGGCAGCCTTGATGGCCCCTTCGTTGGCCTCGGCGCCGCTGTTGCCGAAAAACACCTTGTCAAAACCGGCGGCCTTGCACAGCTTTTCGGCCAGCGCAGCGCAGGGCTGGGTGTAAAACAGGTTGCTGGTGTGCTGCAGCGTGGCTGCCTGCCTGGCCACGGCGGCGGCCCAGTCCGCATCACAATAGCCAAGGCAGTTCACGCCGATGCCGCTGGTGAAATCCAGATATTCCGCGCCGTCTGCATCCGTGGCCACCATGCCCTTGCCGCTTTCCAGCACCAGTGGGCCGCGCTTATAGGTGTGCATTACATACTGTTCGTCCTGCTGCATTACTTTTTGTGCATTCATGCTCATCGTTCCCCTTTCCGTGGCTTACTCCGCCTTTTTATACAGCAGCGTGCCGCTGCCCTGATCCGAAAAGTTTTCCAGCAGCACGCTGTGCAGCACGCGGCCGTCGATGATGGATACCTCGTGTACGCCCTGATTGATGGCGTTCACCATGCCCTTCACCTTGGGGATCATGCCGCCTGCAATGATGCCTTTTTCCATCAGTTCGGACACCTTGCCGATCTCGATGCTGTTGATCAGCGTGCTTTCATCGTTTTTGTCCATCAGAATTCCGGCAATATCCGTCATGCTCACAAACTTTTCTGCCTGCAGCGCAATGGCGATCTCGGCGGCGGCGGTGTCGGCATTCAGATTATAGGCCGTGCCGTCATCCCCCAGGCCCACGCTGGCGATCACGGGAATATAGCCCTTGTCCATCAGATCGTTGATCAAATCGGTATCCACCTGCTCGATAAAGCCCACATAGCCAAGGTCGGTGCCATCGTTGGTGATCTTTTTGGTGCAGTGCATCATCTGGCCGTCCATGCCGCAAAGGCCCACGCCCTTGCCCTTCAGGCGGGCCACCAGATCCTTGTTCACCTGCCCGGCCAGCACCTGCTGCACCACCTTGATGGTAACCTCGTCGGTGTAGCGCAGGCCGTTGATGAACTTGCTTTCGTGGCCGATCTTTTCCAGCATTTCATTGATGGCCGGGCCGCCGCCATGCACCAGGCACACGCGCACGCCCAGCAGGCACAGCGTGACCAGATCGTTCATCACGGCGCTTTTCAGCTCCTCGTTGATCATGGCGTTGCCGCCGTATTTCACCACCATGGTTTTGCCGTGGTACTTTTGGATATAGGGGGTCGCCTCGCTGAAAAGCTTGGCCATTTCAACATTTTTCATCATTCTCTTACTCCTTTTCCCGTTTTCCCCTCGGGTGTTCTTGATACTTTCCCTAAGGCAACACCGCACAATTCCTGCCTTACGGCTTAAGCATCGCTCCGGCGGCTGCGGCACTTCGCACGCCGTATCGGTACTTAGAATTATGCGGTATTGCCCTAAACTCTCTATCGGCTCTTACCGAACTCTATATACTCTCTATCCTCTGCCTTTACTCAAGGCCTGCGGTTTCGGGGCGGCCCAAAAGCACGTTCATGCACTGCACCGCCGCACCGCTGCTGCCCTTGCCCAGATTGTCAAACACGCTGATCAGCAGCATTTCATTGCCTGCGCTGTTGGCTGTCATGTAAATTTCCAGCCCATCGCTGCCGGCGCGCTGGTTGCTGTACAGGCCGTTTTCGGGCAGGGCCTCGTTCAGCTCATGCACGGTGATCTGGCTTTCGCCTTGGTAATACTGCTGCATTCCCTGGGCCACTGCCTGCGCAGTGGTGCCTGCGGCGGCAAGATCCAAGGGCACGATCACCTGCATGCCGCTGTAATAATCGCACACCACCGGCACAAAGGCGGGGGCCTTGGCAATGCCGCCGATCACCTGCATTTCGGGCAGATGCTTATGGGCCAGCGAAAGACCGTAGCTTTTGGGGGCATCCAGCTTGCTGTGGGCGGGGCGCTCGGGGCTTTCGTAGTCCGCGATCATTTTTTTGCCGCCCCCCGAATAGCCCGAAATGCCCGTGCAGCTGAAAAAGGTATCCTTGGGCACAAGGCCAAGCTCCACAATGGGATGCACCAGCGTGATAAAGCCGGTGGCATAACAGCCGGGCACCGCCACGCGGGCCGAGGCTTTGATCTTGTCGCGGTATCCGTGCAGCTCGGGCAGGCCATAGGCCCACGCCGGGTCGGTGCGGAAGGCAGTGCTGGTGTCCAGAATTTTCACCTCCGGCTTTACCAGCGGCATCACCTCACGGCTGGCGGCATCGGGCAGGCACAGAAAGGTCAGGTCGCTGGCGTTGATCACCTTGGCGCGCTCGTTCACATCCTTGCGGCCCTCCTCGCTGATGCTGAGCAGCTCAATGTCCGGTTCTTTGGAAAGGCGGTCGAAAATGCGCAGGCCGGTGGTTCCGGCGCTGCCGTCAATAAAAACCTTAAATTTGCTCATGGTGCTGCTCCTCCCAGTTTTTGATCTGGGCCTGCGCGGCGGCGATCTGCGCCTTTACGCTGGCCTTGCTGGGGCCGCCCTGGCTGCGGCGGCCCTCGCAGCAGTTGATCAAATCAATGGCTTCAAATATATCGTTTTCAAAAATCGGGCTGAAGCTTTTGAATTCCTCCAGCGTAAGCTCTTCCAGCGTTTTGCCGGTTTCGATGCAGTGCGCCACCATGCTGCCGGTAAGCTTGTAGGCATCGCGGAAGGGCATTCCCTTTTTGGTGAGATAGTCGGCGCAGTCGGTGGCATTGATAAAGCCCTTGGCGGCTGCGGCGCGCATATTGGCGGGCAGGGTGCGCATGGTTTCCAGCATGGGGGTGATGGTGCGCAGGCACAGCGAAAGGGTGTCCACCGCATCAAAAATAGCCTCTTTATCCTCCTGCATATCCTTGTTGTAGGCAAGGGGCAGGCCCTTCATCATGGTGAGCAGGGTGGTAAGGTCGCCGTACACGCGGCCGGTTTTTCCGCGGATCAGCTCGGTGACATCAGGGTTCTTTTTCTGGGGCATAATGCTGCTGCCGGTGGTGAAGGCATCGTCCAATTCGATAAACTTGAACTCCCAGCTGCTCCACAGAATGATCTCCTCGGAAAGGCGGCTCAGGTGCATCATGCACAGGCTGATGGCCCCGGCCAGCTCAATGCAGAAATCCCGGTCCGACACGCCGTCCAGGCTGTTTTCGCAGGGATGGTCAAACCCCAGCGACAATGCGGTGTACTCACGGTCCAGCGGGTAGGTGGTGCCGGCCAAGGCGCCGCTGCCCAGCGGGCACTGGCTGTTCATGCGGGCGGTGGCATCGCCGAAGCGCTGCAGATCGCGCAGCAGCATCCACACATACGCCATCAGCGCATGGCCAAAGGTGATGGGCTGTGCGCGCTGCAAATGCGTGTAACCGGGCATCACGCTGGCGGTGTTTTCGGCGGCCTTATCGCACAGCACCAGCACCAGATCGGCAATCTGCGCCTGCAGGCCCTCGCTCATTTCCCGCAGAGTAAGGCGGATATCCAGCGCCACCTGATCGTTGCGGCTGCGGCCCGTGTGCAGGCGCTTGCCTGCATCGCCCACGCGCTCGGTAAGGGTTTGCTCCACAAAAGTATGCACATCCTCGGCGGCGGGGTCGATGGTCAGCTTGCCGCTGGCCAGATCCTCGGCAATGCCGGCAAGGCCGGTGAGGATATCCTCGGCATCCTTTTTGCTGATAATGCCCTGATTGGCCAGCATCACGGCGTGTACGCCGCTGCCCCGCATATCCTGGCTGATCATGCGCTGGTCAAACCGGATGCTGCTGTTGAAATCGTTCACGCGGGAATCCACCGCTTTTGAAAAGCGGCCCTTCCAAAGTTGTTCTGCCATAACTGAATTTCCTATTTCCTTTATAAAATGCCGCAAAGCGCCAGAGGGCAATGGGCTCGCCGGCGCTTTGCGGGTGAATGTGCGGTTTACAGGGCGGGCCAGTTTTTCGTGAGCTTTGCGCGCTCCTTGATGCTCAAGCCAAACAGGTTGATAAAGCCTGCGGCATCGGCCTGGTTGTAGTCCTCGTCCTCGCCGAAGGAGGCGGTCTGCTCGTCGTACAGGGTGAAGGGGCTGGTAACACCGGCCAGCACAATGTTGCCCTTGTACAGCTTCAGGGTCACATCGCCGGTCACGGTTTTCTGGGTGGAATCCACAAAGCCGTCCAGCGCTTCCTTCAGCTGGGTGAACCACTGGCCATTATACACCAGCTCGCCGTATTTCTGGGCCACAATAGCCTTAAAGTGGCTGGTTTCCTTATCCAGCGTAATGGTTTCCAGCGCCTCGTGCGCCTTATACAGAATGCTGCCGCCGGGGGTTTCGTACACGCCGCGGCTCTTCATGCCCACAAGGCGGTTTTCCACGATATCCAGAATGCCCACACCGTTTTCGCCGCCCAGCTTGTTGAGCGTTTCCACAATCTGCACGGCATCCAGCGCCTTGCCGTCGATGGCGGTGGGCACGCCCTTTTCAAAGTGGATCTTCACATAAGTGGGCTGATCCGGGGCCATTTCGGGGGAAACGCCCAGCTCCAGAAAACCGGGCTGGTTGTAATGGGGCTCGTTGGCGGGGTTTTCCAGATCCAATCCCTCGTGAGAAAGATGCCACAGGTTTTTATCCTTGGAATAGTTGGTTTCCCGGTTGATCTTCAGCGGAATGTGGTGGGCCTCGGCATAGTCGATCTCCTCGTCACGGCTCTTGATGCTCCACTCACGCCACGGGGCAATGATCGCGCAGTCGGGTGCATAGGCCTTGAGGGCCAGCTCGAAACGCACCTGATCGTTGCCCTTGCCGGTGCAGCCATGGCAGATGGCGTCTGCGCCCTCCTTGTGGGCCACCTCGGCCAGCGCCTTGGCAATGCAGGGGCGGGCATGGCTGGTGCCCAGCAGGTATTCTTCGTATTTGGCGCCTGCCTTCAGGCAGGGCCAGATGTAGTTTTCCACATAATCTTTTTTGAGATCCAGCACATACAGCTTGGAAGCGCCGGTTTTCAGAGCCTTTTCTTCCAGTCCGTCCAGCTCGGTGCCCTGGCCCACATCGCCGGAAACCGCGATCACCTCGCAGTTGTTATAGTTTTCCTTGAGCCACGGAATGATGATGGAGGTATCCAAACCGCCGGAATATGCCAGCACGACCTTTTTGATGTTTTCCTTTTTCATACTATATCCCTCTTTCCACACTCAGCGCTGCGGGGCCTGTTGACAGGCTTGCGGGCGTCTGAATAAATATTCATCAAGTATGCACTTATTATACACCTCTCTATGCATTCGTCAAGCATGAAAACTGCACAAACATTGTGCGCCGCTCCGGGGTTGTTTTTAGTATAACAAACAAACCCACCCGAAATCCTCTTGATTCTCGCCAAATTGTTCTTCTGTGGCATACAAAAAGCCCGGCAGAGCACTCTCTGCCGGGCTTTGCACAAATATGCATTTGTAATGAATGTTATACAGTTTCATCATCAATTGCGTTCTGCGCCGCCTGCAGCAGCTGCGCCTGCCGCTGCGCAGACAGCACCGCCACTGGCCCGGGGGCTTTTTTGCCCCGGTGCAGCACATAGCGCCATGTGGAAATGCCCAGCCAGCGGCCAAACTTAAAGCCGCAGCGCGGGTTGCGCCCTTCGCACACAAAGCCCAGCCGCTCATGAAAGCGCTCGCTTTCGGGGTTGGGGTCAGCCAGAACAGCATAGGCGTTCCAGTAGCCCATTTCTGCCAGTGCGCCCAGCAGCAGCCGATAGGCAGGCCCGGCCGCGCCGAAGGCGCGGAATTCGGGTGCGGTATACACGGTGGTTTCCACATCCCACTGGTAAGCCTCCCACGCGCCGCGCCACGGGTGGGCGCAGGCAAAGGCCATCAGGCGGCCCGAGCGGCTGCGCACTGTGGCAACAGGCCCCACGGCCTGCGCCGCCGCAAACCAGTCGGCAAGCTCCTGCCCGGCCAGCGGCGCAAAGCGAAAGGTGGCTGTGCCGTAGGCAACATACCAGTTGTAGATCTGGGCGATCTCGGCGGCATCGCCGGGCCCGGCATAGCCCAGCCGGGGCGTGTATTCCCGGGCCCACTCGGCGCACAGGGCTTCCTTTTGCGCCTTGGAGAGCTTTTTCAGCGCCGCCTCGCGCCGCATGGCATCGCTTTGCCCGGTGCACAGCTCGGCATAGGCCAGCTTGGCTGCGCCGAAGGCCTTGGTGTATTTTGCCCCGCCCTGCCCGGTTTTGTGGGCAAAGGCACGGTGGGGCAGATCGTTCGTCCACCCGGCATACAGGCTGCCGCCCCGGCAGCGCATCAGATAGGCCCAGCACAGCGGGGCGGGCTGCACCGGCGGGCGGGCCACCTCAGCACCGCTCATTCGCTTACGGGGCGGCCGTTGTTGCGCAGCACCTGACGGCAGGCCTCCACCGCGATCTGCTGTGTGTCGGCGGTGATCAAAAACTGGCTGGCATGGCAAAAGCGAATGCCCTTGATGCCGCTTTTGGCCTCGATCACCTCGGCAGGCTGGCCCGCCCACGAGCGCGGGAAGGGCAGCTTATTCTTTTTGGTTTTGCGGTCGGTGCAGCACTGGGCGCTCCACCCGCCGCGCTGGCTGGGATACACCACAAACAGCGCATCGGTGCGGTACAGGCCGTTTTTCCACGGCAGATAGGTGGGCAGCACCACAATGCCGTCACGGCTTTCCTCGTAGGCCTTGCGCACCAGATCGTCGGCGCGGTTTACGGCCTGCGCGGCATCCAACTGCTTTTGCAGGATCTGCTTGGCCACCGCCACCGCCTGCATAAAGCACTCGTCGGCGCTTTCGCCGCCGTCCCACACGGGGTTAAAGGCGCCAATGGCATCGCACAGGCTGTTCTGCTCGCCGGTGTTATCGTTGAGGTCCAGGGGCTGAATAAAGTTTTCGTCCAGCAGGCGGGCCTGATTTTCGCCCACCAGCCCTGCGCCCAGCTCGCGCCACAGCTTGCCGAAGGCGGCATACGGAACGCCGTTGTAGCGCTCTTCCCGGGGCTCGGCGTGATGGTCAAACTCGCCGCCGCCCACATCGTACACGATACCGTCAAAATCATCGGGCACTGTAAAGCCGCGCTGCACCGTGAAGCCGGGGCGAACGATCTGTAAAAGCGCAGTGGAAAAAACATCGTCGGCGTGGAATTTGCCGCCGTGTGTAAAGCCTTTTGCGGGAACCTGCATGGTATGATCTCCTTTTTTATGCTCAGCCGGGGGCGCAGCACGCAGCCGCGCCCTGCGGCGTGAAGGGTTGGTATGGGCAGCTTTGCAGCTGCTTATACATTATAGCACGAAGCAAAGCGGAGTGGTATCCTTTGTCATGTTTTTCGGCGCAGCGCCGTAGCCGGAACAAAAAAGTTCACAATTCAGTGCTTTATTCTGTCTGTAATATCCTGTATAATAAAGTAAGGTTTTGCAGGATCGGCTCGATTTTTGCAAGCAGACCACACCGTGACGAAGCGCAGGGCAAAAGCCCGGCCCTTTCTATTATAATGTATCCGTTTCTTTTTCCGCAGGCCGCCCTTTCGGCGCTGCTGTATTTTTGACCGTGAGGAGAATCCCTATGAAACAAGATCCCAACCGCCGTGTTTACCGGCGTGAGCCCCAGCCCGCTGCGCGGCAGGCGGCATGCACGCCCACGCGCCGCCGCAAAAAAGCATCGGCGCTGCCCCTTGTGCTGGCGTTGGCGCTTATGGTGGCGCTGGTGGGCACACTGTTCATGCTGCTGGCGGGCAGCGGCCATGCCAAGGCAAAAAGCAATGCCACCCGCCTGCTGGTACTGGACGATGCCTGGTCCGCCTCGCTTTTAGAGCGCTCTGCCGATGCCGACCGCACGCAGTTTTTGCAGGACACACTCACCGAAGCCCAAAGCTACGGCGCTGACGGCGTTTTGTGGACAGCCCGCACTGCCGACGGCAGCTTTTTGTTCCGCCCCGAGAAAAACGCCAAGGATCAGGTGAGCCAAAGCCTTACCCAGACCGATCGGCTTTTTCATCATTACGACCCCTTGAACGAGCTGATCAAGGCCGCCAGCCGCAAGGGCATGAGCGTGCTTTTGCTGCCCACCGATGCAGCCGGGCAGGTGCTGGAAAAGGCCGATCTTTCCCAGTGCGCCCCCGCTCTTTTGCACACGGCCAAACAGCACGGGCTTTTGCTGTGCGCGCAAGGCGAGGCATGGAGCGAAAGCGTGCAGCGCTATTCCTCCTGCAGCTATAAGCTGGACAACGACAAGGCCGTGTATCTTCGCTGCGACAGCAGCGGCCCCGCCCTGGCGGCACTGATGGAGCAGCAGGGCTTTGACCGTGTGATCCTTGGCAGCATCACCGACCTGCGGCAGGATTCCTCCAACGCAGAAATGCTGAACCTGCTGCTGCAAACCGATGACGGCAAGCTGCCCAGCCTCAGCAGCGCCATGCGCGATCTGAGCATTTCGCAGCAGCTGGCCGTGAGCTATCCCACCGGCAATGTCACCACCGACACCTGCTTTTTGATGGGCACCAGTGACCCTGCCCTGCCCCTGCGCATTCAGGGCGGCACCGTGGGCGAGGATGCCGCCGAGATCCAACGCCGCGGCACAAAGGGCGTGTGGGGATTTCTGGTAAGCCTGAACGAGGGCGACAACACCTTTACGCTCAGCCAGCCGGGGGGCGAAACCATCACCTGCACCGTTACCAAGCCTGCCCCCAGCAGCTCCGGCGGCGCAGGGCGTATTCCTTCGGACGGTTCGGTGCCTGCCGTGTGGGGCCAGATGGTGCGCATCACCGCCGATGGCTGCGCCAGCGCACTGAGTGAATACGGCAACCCCGACACCATTGCCTCTACCCTGTACACCGGAGCCACCGCCGCCGTGTATAACAGCGAGCGCTTTGTGCGCAGCGGCAAATATACCTACGCCTACCAGCTGAGCAACGGCAGCTATGTGCTGGCCAAGGATGTGGAGCTGTTGGATGTAAACACTCCCGCGCCCACGCTGACGGGCGGCGAAGTGAGCTATGATGCACTCACCCGCTGCACGGCCATCACCTATCAGGGCGGCACACCGGCGATCACCCATGAATGGGAGGACAACACCCTCACCCTCACCTTCCTGAACAGCAGCTATCAGGGCGAGGCACCGGTTTCCAGCGGCTTTATCACCGACAGCTCGGTGGAAAATCTGGACGACGGCATGGGCTTTGTGCTGCGCATCCGCTTTAGCGACAGCGATCCGCTGTTTGGCTGGACGGTGGACTATGACACCGAGTCCGGCACCACAACGGTGTATCTCAAGCACCGCCCCACGGTTTCCACCGAAGCCAACAAGCCGCTTTCGGGCGTGCGTGTGCTGCTGGACCCCGGCCATGGGCAGGACGATAACGGTGCCATGGGCAGCGCCGGGTTTACGGCCCCCGTGGAAAAGGACGCCAACCTGGCCGAGGCCCTGGCCGCCAAGCATCGTCTGGAGCAGCTGGGTGCCACCGTGATGATGACCCGCAGCGATGATTCTTTCTACACGCTGGCCCAGCGCCTGCAAATGGTAAACGAGCTTCGCCCCGATTACTTTATTGCCGTACACCACAATTCGGCTGCCCTTACGAGTGATCTGAATGAAAACGGCGGCACCGAATGCTATTGGTTCTACACCGAGGGCAAGGCGCTGGCCGAGGCCCTCAGCACCGGCGTGAGTGCGGCCACCGGGCGGCAAAACCGCGGTATTTTGTACAATTACTTCTTTGTGACCCGCAGCAACATTTGCCCCTCGGTGCTGCTGGAAAGCGGCTTTATGACGGTTCCCGTCGAATACGAAAACTGTGTGGATCAGGATATGCTGTGGGCCGAGGGCGGCGCCATTGCCAAGGCGGTGCTGCAGTGCGTAAAGGCCGGCAAATAACCTGGGTTTCCTTTTAAAGCTTCCGGCAGATTTTGGCCCTGCGTTTTGGCTTCTCAATTACATGGTCAATGATTTTTTGAACAGCCATCCGGGCTGTCCCTTGCCGGGGCAGCCCGGACTTTTTACATGCAGCAGCGCCGGTTTTATATAGCAAAATTCCGCCCCCTGCCGATCTCTCGGCAGGGGGCGGAGCCTATGTCTGTGCTATTTTATGCGCTTATGCGGTTTGCCCCAAAAGGCTTACTGCATGGCCAGCACGTCGGCAAATGCCTGAATGGCGGTGCTTGCCTGGCCAAAGTCGCGCATCTGCTGGTTCACGCCCAGCTTCACATGAGGAATACCGGCGGCATCCAGAGCCTTCTTCAGGTAGGGATACTCCATTTCCTCGGGGTCGCAGAAGGTCTGCATGAACAGCACCAGACCCTGTGCGCCGCTCTCCTTGATCTTGGCAACAACATCCTCGGCACGGCGGTTCTTGTTGGAGAACTTGTCGTACAGCAGGATATCGTAGTCCATGGAAGAGAACTGCAGAGCCAGAGCCAGCAGGCCGTCATCCACATTTTCGGGAGCGTCGAAGCGGAAGCTGCGGCTTTCCTGAGCCACATCGTCAGCTGCGATAGCAATGTTGTTGTCGATAAAGATCTGCAGCAGCTTGGGGTTGTCGCAGATGATACCGCTGGTAACAACCTTGGTGCCGTTCCACTTTGCAGCGGGCAGAGCCTTCAGCTCTTCGTTCAGAGCAACCAGCTTTTCGGTGTACTCGTCCTTCAGCATGAAGTAGCTTGCCTTCAGCACGGCAGAACGCTGGATGGGGTTCACCACATCGCAGTGCTCGTTTGCCAGCTTCACGAACTCGCGGCGGGCAGCACGGCTTGCGTTGTAAACCTTGATGGCGTGCAGAATGTCCTTATTGGTCACATCGTGGCCGGCAAGGAATGTCAGCTTGTCCAGCACGCTGCGGTACTGGTCCTTGCAGAACTCAACGCCCCAATCGGCGAAACGGTTCTGGGGATGTGCCAGGAAGATGCAGGGGATCTTAGCACCAACAGCAACACGGAAGTTCTGGCTCATGGGGCGCAGAGTGTCGCAGATGGTGGGGGTGATCAGAGCATCCAGCTGATCCATGGTGCCGTCCAGCAGCATTTCCAAAGCCAGCTGTGCAATGTCGCAGTAGAAGGTTGCGCAGTATTCCTTGCTGCGCATAACTTCCTTGTTGTTGCTGCCCCAGATGCCCATGGGCACCATACCGGCAGCGTAAACCAGCTCTTCGGGAGCGTAGTAGGGCAGAACGCCTACAACCTTTTTGCCCTGAGCCTTAAACTTCTTCAGCTGCTCAGCAGGGTTGATGGCAGCGAATTCCTGAATTCTTGCTTCAATGCTCATCGTATTAGCCCTCCTTATTCTTGGCGTTTTCAGCCATAGCTTCTACCAGGCCCTGAACGCGGGTCTCGTACTGAGCTTCGTTGAAGTTACGGGGGTCAGCCTGGTCACCGTCAAAGCCTGCGCAGGGGATGCCCAGGTCAGCGGTGAAGCGGCGCTGCATTTCGGCCATGTAGCCAGACCAAGGCTTGCAGCTGCGGTTGTAGTGAACCAGAACGCCGTCAACCTTGTTCTCGCGGCAGATGCCTTCACGCCAGTCAACGCCCTGCTCGATGCACACGCTGTTAGGTGCCTTGTAGTAAGCGCGGGCCATTTCGTCCAGGCCGTTGTACACAAAGCCGAATGCAGGTGCATACACAACGGCGGTAACGTTCACGCCGTTCTGCTTCAGGGGCTTGAACAGGTTAGGCAGCTTGGGCCAGCAGGGAATGCCCTCGAACATTACACGGTACTGCTCGGGGAAGGGCAGGGTGCTGGTGCCTTCCTTAATGTTCTTTTCCAGGTCCTGTGCCAGCAGCTCGAAAGCATCACCGGCAGCAGTGCGGGCACGGGCGGTAACCACGTCAGCCATGTGGTTGAACAGGTCAAAGCCGCTCATGGGCGAGGGCTTGTACTGCAGATAGTCGCAAACCTTCAGCCAGTTCTGAGCAGTGCGGTTTGCGGAAGCGCAGGCATCCTCAAACTTCTTCTCGTCGAACTTCTTGCCGGTCAGCTCCTCGAGCTGCTCGATGCAATGGTCGAACTGAGCGCGCACATACTTCACATTGGAGTCATGTACTTCCACGCTGTTGTTGTAGGGGATATCGATCATGATCAGGGGAATATTGCACATACGGGCAATGTTCTCATACCACTTGGTCATGCAGTTGCAGATGTTGTTGCAGCACAGCACGAAGTCAGGCTGGGGAATACGCATCTGCTTGTAGGGCTTGATAGCCTCGCGGCGGAAGTTCTTGTAGGCGATCTCCTTCTCGGTGGTCTCGGGCAGAGCCTCGATCTCGTGGATATCGTCCAGCACAGTGTAAGGAACCTGAGTCTTGGGGTCCTTCTTGGGCTTGCCGGTGGCCTCGTCGATGATCACTTTGCCGTTCTCATCCTTCAGGGGCTTGCCGGAGTTGGGGTCGATGATGAACTCGAGAGTTTCAGGATCGAACTTACGGGCAGCGCGCTTGCCGGCAGCATAGGCCAGGCTGATACGAGCGTAACCGCAGATATCGTTGTCAAAGCCCAGGTCCTCAGCGGCCTGGCACATGATCTCGCCGTCACGCTGTGCAGCGATACCGGCAGCCTGGTTTTCGGGGTACATAACGTTCAGGTCGAATGCAGCGGCCAGTTCGCAGGGGAACTTGGAGCTGGACCAACCAACCAGCTTACCCTGCTTCTTTGCTTCACGGGCATCAGCGTATACATCGTCAACAACCTTACGCAGAGCCAGTACGCCAGGGCTTACTACTTTAGCCATTGTTCATTCCTCCATATAATTCTATATTTTGGGTCTTTCTATAGGTATCCCGCCGCCTTCACAGCGGGGCCCCAGCCTGTTGTCACACGGAAACAGGCAAAAGAAACAAAATCGTGCGGGGTGCTTGCCCCCGCGGCTGCTTATTTTACGCCTGCAGCCTTGGCGGCCTTCTGATAGGCAAACAGTGCTGCACCCAAAGCGCCGTTATACTGGGTCAGCTTGCTGGTGTGCACCTCATGGCCCAGGCCTGCAGCCAGTGCCTGCACTACGCCGCTGTTCTGTGCCACACCACCGGTCATCACCACAGTGTCCTGCACGCCGATGCGGTGGGCCAGGCCCACAACACGGTTGGCAACGGCACGGTGAATACCGGCAATGATATCGTTTTTGTTGGTGCCCTGTGCCAGCTGGCTGATCACTTCGCTTTCGGCAAACACCGTGCAGGTGCTGCTGATGGCAACATCCTTGGTGCTCAAAGCGCCCAGCTTATCCAGGTCATCCACACGCACTTCCAGAACACGCGCCATCACGTCCAGAAAACGGCCGGTGCCTGCAGCACACTTATCGTTCATGGCAAAGTTTACCATAGCGCCGTTTTCGATGTGCAGGATCTTTACATCCTGGCCGCCGATGTCGATCACTGTGTGAACGTCGGGAAAAAGAAAGGTTGCGCCCTTTGCATGGCAGCTCAGCTCGCTCATCTGCTGGTCTGCAAGGCCCATCAGACTATTGCGGCCGTAGCCGGTTGCCAGCGTGTAGGCCATGTCTTCCTTTTTCATGCCGCAGCCGTCCAGCACCTGCTTGATCGCGCGCTCCGGGCCACTTGTGCCGGCGCCCACACCGATCAGGGATTTGCTTACAATCTCGCAGCCATTCTTCAGAATGATGCACTTGGAAGCAGTGGAGCCGACATCAATGCCCAGCGTGTAAATATCGCTCATTGGATTATCCTCATTTCTTGTCTTCGTCGCTCGTTTATTACAGTTTGCCCAAAAAACACAGTGTTTATCAGGCAACCTGACGATATGTTCGGGGCTTCACACCCTATACCGCGGCCGGCCGTGCCGCCCGGTGCTCTTTACCCCTACTGGGGTATACCCCGGCCGGAAAGCCCGGCCGGGGCACCCAAAAAGATTGAGAAAAGATTACTTGGTGTAGAGCTTGTTGAAATCGCGGATGATGCGAGGCAGCAGCATCTGATGCACGGGGCAGATGCTCTCGGGGTTCTGGTACACAGCATCGGTGAATGCCAGCATGTAGTTACGCAGCATGGGCATATTCACGATCTCGTCCACAAAGCCGTTCTTTGCGCAGAACATGGGCTTGGACTTCTCGGCGTACTCCTGAATCAGAGCGTTCATCTGGCTGATCAGATCGTCCAGAGGCTGGCCGGCCTTCTTAGCCTTAGCCAGCTTGCTGGTGTACAGAGCAGCAGCAGCGGTTTCGCCGTTCATAACGTTGATCTCGGTTGCAGCGGTACCAATGCTGAAAGCATTGTTGTCGTTGCCCTGAGGGCCGCCCAGCACGTAGTGTGCAGCAGCAGTGCCCTTGCGCAGAGTGATCTCCATCATGGGCAGGCCGCTGCTCTGGATGGAGTAGATCAGGCTCTGGCCCAGACCCAGCAGCTCGGCCTTTTCGGCGTCGTCACCAACGTCGATACCGGTGGTATCCTGGATCCAGATCATGGGGATACGGTCACGAGAGCACAGAGTGACGAACTCGTTCATCTTGATCAGGCCCTGGCGATACAGCTTGCCGCCGGCACCGATGGACTGGCCGTAGGTCTCCATCTTGTACTCGGGGTAGTTGGGGAAGAAGCCCTGCTGGTTAGCAACGATACCCACCAGCAGACCATCGACCTTTGCCAGACCGGTGATCATTTCGGGGCCGTAGCCCTTCTTGAACTCCATGAACTCGGAAGCGTCGACCAGACGGGCGATCACATCGTACATATCATAGGGGCGCTTGGTGTTCTGCTGAACGATGCTGTACAGCTCGTTAGCGTCCTTAGCGGGAGCCTTGGGATCATCAACACGGAAGAAGTTCACATCGTATGCGGGCAGCATATCCATGTACTTCTTGATGCCGGCGATAACGCCTTCCTCGGCCTGGTAGACCTCACGGAAGAAGCCGGTGGTGTTGTAGTGGATGGCAACAGATCCCGGAGGATCGGCACGCAGGCCCTCGGTGCCCTTGATCAGAGCCTCGGCGCCTTCCTGGTCAACATAGCCCTTGGGGTTCATGCCGCCCACGATGCCAGCGCCGCCAACAGCCATGTTAGCCTTCTGATGTGCAATCAGAATGGTGGGGCTGATGGAGTGGTAGCCGCCGCCTGCGGGGTTGGTGCCGTAAATGCCAACGATCACGGGAACACCCAGCTGGTTCAGCTCGCTGTTGCGATAGAAGGGGGTGCCGCCGCCGCGACGGTTGGGGTAAACCTGCTCCTGCTTGTCCAGCTCAACACCGGCGCAGTTCAGCACATACACCAGAGGAATGCGCAGGCGCTTAGCAGTGTCGGAGCCACGCAGCAGGTCATCAGCCTGACCGGGAACCCAGGTACCGGCGTGCTTCTTGTTATCGGAAGCAATGATCACAGCCCACTTGCCGTTGATGCGGCCCAGACCCTTGATGATGGTGTCGGTGCCGGTTTTGTTATCGCAGGGGTTGTAGATGCTGTTCAGAGGGCACCAGGTGCCGGGATCGACCAGCAGAGCAATGCGCTGCATAGCGGTCAGCTGACCCTTGGCGTTCATCTTTTCGTCGGAGGTGCCGTTTGCCAGAGACTTTTCGGTAAATTCCTTCAGCTCTGCCTCGATCTGCTTCAGAACGGCCTCGTTGTTGGCATCGACCTTACGCAGGGCCTTGCCGACGACGGGCATATTCTGGAAGTAACCAGGCATGGAATAATTGCCCATTATAGTTGCTCCTTTCAAATTGAAAAAGAAAATGTTTGGCTTTGGGAACAGGCTTTATCTCTTTGCCCGGGAAATTCCCGGGCAAAGAGGAAAAACAAACCTGTAAGCAAGATTACTTGCTGATGATCTCCAAGCCCTTGAAGTCCTTTGCGATCTTGATGAAAGCCTGGCCGGGGTCGATCTCGTGGCGGATCACATGGATCAGCTCATCGCTGGGGCCTTCCATCAGCTGTGCGCGGGACACATCGATTTCGAAACCGGTGTTCTCCTGCACCATTTCGGGGCTGGAGAACGGATAGTAGTATGCCAGATACATACGCTTGGTTTCTTCGTCAAACTTCATGATGCCCAGATCGGTAACAACCATCTGAGGGCCACGGTTGCCGGGCAGGCCAGCACGCTCACGGCCGCCAGGGCCATCCATCCAGCCGCAGCTGGTAACGTAGTCGATCTTATCCATGAAGCGGCGCTTCTGGTGCTGCATCATGATGATGGTGTTGCAGTAGGTTGCAATGCCGTTTGCACCGCCGGAGCCAGTGAAACGGGTGGTGGGCTTCAGGTAATCGCCCTTGCCGTAAATGCAGGTAGAGTTCACGTTGCCGTAGGGGTCGATCTGAGCGCCGCCGATGAAAGCGACCAGACGGTCGGAATCATGCAGCCACTCGTTGGCCTCGAAGCCCACGAAACGAATGTTGGGCCACTGCACAGCGCAGTGAGCCATGAAACGGTTATCACCAACAGAACGGGGAACTTCAACGGGGTTGCAGTCCATCAGGCCGCTCTCCACGATGGGTTTGCAGCTGGGGCACACAACAGCCTTTGCCAGAGAAGCACCGATCAGAGGCAGGCCGGTGCCCACGATCACGATCTGGTTCTCCTTGATGTTCTTTGCAATGGCGTAAGCCTGCATTTCCTGTTTGGTATACTTAGTAAATTCAGCCATTTTCCATTACCTCCCTGCACTTAGTGTCTGGTAGAATAGCCCAGATGAGGCTCATTCTTCAGATTCATCAGGCGAGCGCCGCCCAGCACATTCAGCAGGGCATCCTGGTCCTCGCAGCCGTAGATATACTTCTGCAGATAATCCTTGAAGGTTTCGGGAATGGCAGTGCCGTTGGCAGCATCCTCAGCAGCCTTCTGAGCCTTGGCGGCAGCAGCAGCCAGCTTTTCGTCGCCGGGCTTAGCATCGGCAGCCTTCTGAGCCTTGGCAGCAGCCTTAGCCAGCTGAACCTTAGCGTCCTCGGCATCCTGATACTTAGAAGCCTTATCGTACTCCTTCAGGCCCTTATCGTCGTCATCGTAGTAGTTGTAGCACTGTGCGGGCCATGCGCCGTAAGGTGCACGCACAACAGCGTCAACACACTCGCCGAAGATGCGGGTCAGGGTGGGATCGCGGCGGATCCACTCGTTGCTCACGATATCCTCGCAGGTAACGATGACCTTGCGGGCTGCAACAGCGATGTCGATGTCGTGGAACTCATCACCCTCGATGATGCAGGTGCCATCGGGAGATGCCTTCTGCACATGGATGATAGCGGTATCAATGCGGGGAACAGGCACAGCAACAACCTTGTCGCCGGGCACAAAGGGGTTCTCCACTTCAACACACTTCTCATCGGGAACCTTGGCCATGGTCTTGCGCTTTTCGCGGCTGATGCCCCATTCGGTCATCAGGCTGGAGCCCTGCATCAGCTTTACGGGCAGGTAGGGCATGCCCAGAGAAGCAGCGTGCAGCATGAGCATCAGCACGTCCTGAGAGTAATCCTCGTAGGTCAGCTTGCCCTGCTCGATGGCAGCGCGGAAACGGCGGCTCACGTTGGTGTAGCCGGAGTTAGCGGTGTAGCAGTTGATGTATGCTGCAATGCGGCCTTCGCCGATCAGCATATCAATGTCGCCGCCGCCAGGGCCTGCGAATGCAACGAAATCGCCCTGACCCTGACGCAGGATCTCAGCTACTGCAGCATAGGGCTTACGGTTGGTGGTAAAGCCGCCGAGTGCCAGGCAATCGCCAGACTCAACAAACTTTGCGACAGCGTCGTGGAGAGTGTAAACCTTGTTCACAACAAATTCCTCCTAATTGTTCCTTTTTTGTTTTTTTACAAGCCGGCACAGAGGCGGCAAGGCCGAAGCCCTGCCGCCGGCCGGTGCAAATTAAAATTGGATCTATCCAGCTTGTGGGATAACGCAGGGGCTCTTATCAGATCTTGAAGATCGTCAGGAAGAAGCCTGCAGCCACAGCGGAGCCGATAACGCCGGACACATTGGGGCCCATGGCGTGCATCAGCAGGAAGTTGGTGCGGTCGTACTTGGCGCCCTCAACCTGAGAAACACGGGCAGCCATAGGCACGGCGGAAACGCCGGCAGAACCGATCAAGGGGTTGATCTTGCCGCCGGTCACAACATACAGCAGGTCGCCCAGCAGCAGGCCGCCCACAGTAGAGAATGCGAAAGCCATCAGGCCCAGAGCAACGATACCCAGAGTCTGCACGGTCAGGAAGTTGGCAGCCTTTGCGGTTGCGCCAACGGTCAGGCCCAGCCAGATGGTGGAGATGTTGCACAGTGCGTTCTGAGCAACGTCGCTCAAACGCTCCACAACGCCGGACTCGCGGAACAGGTTGCCCAGCATCAGGCAGCCCAGCAGAGGAGCCACAGAAGGCAGCAGCAGAGAGCACAGCAGAACCACGAAGATGGGGAACACGACCTTCTCGGTCTTGGAAACAGTGCGCAGCTGCTTCATCTTGACCTTACGCATTTTGTCGGTGGTCAAGAGCTTCATGATGGGGGGCTGGATCAGGGGGATCAAAGCCATGTAAGAGTATGCTGCAACGGCGATAGCGGGCACCAGACTGGGGCACAGCTTGGTTGCAGTGTAAATGGCGGTGGGGCCGTCGGCGCCGCCGATGATACCGATGGCAGCAGCCTCGGTGGGACGGTACAGGCCAGACAGGTTAGCCACGATAAAGGCAATGTAAATGCCGAACTGAGCAGCAGCGCCCAGAATCAGAGAGATGGGGTTCGCCAGCAGGGGGCCAAAGTCAGTCATGGCGCCCACAGCCAGGAACATGATGCAGGGGAACAGCTCGCTGGAAACGCAAGCGTTGTACACCATACCCAGAACGCCTTCGCTGAAGGTCTGGGTGCCTGCGCCGTACTCCATCAGGCCGGTCAGGGGCAGGTTGGTCAGGAACATGCCGAAAGAAATGGGCAGCAGCAGAAGGGGCTCAAACTTTTTCACAATCGCCATGTACATCAGCACAAAGCTGACAACGATCATGACCGCCTGCTGCCAGGTGAGTGCTGCAAAGCCGGACTGGGCCAGCAGACTCTCCACAACAGAGAAGAAATTCATGAGACAGCCTCCTAATTCAATTAGCCAACGGTGAACAGGACAGCGTCGGTATCAACCACATCGCCCTTCTTCACGCTGATGGAAGTCACGGTGCCGTCGCAGGGAGCAACGATCTCGTTCTCCATCTTCATGGCTTCCAGCAGCACAACAGCGTCGCCGGCAGAAACCTTAGCGCCAACAGCAACCAGCACGTCCAGAACGTTGCCGGGCATGGGAGCGGTCACGCTCTCACCTGCGCCAGCAGGAGCAGCAGCAGGAGCGGGGGCAGCAGCAGGAGCAGGAGCAGCCACGGGAGCGGGAGCAGCCACAACGGGAGCGGGAGCAGCCACGGGAGCAGCAGGAGCAACCACAGGAGCAGCAGCAGGAGCGGGAGCAGCAGCCTGGCCGTAGGTCAGGGGGCTGAAATCATCAACCTTCTCAATAACAACTTCGTACTTCTTACCGTTCAGAGAGCAAACATATTTCATGGTAGTGGATTCCTTTCTCAATCTTGTTATAATTCGTTGAATGGGCGGTTTTGATCAAAACCGCAGCTTCTTGGGGGTGGCGTATGGCCAAAGATCAGATTTCGGTCACGCTGACAACACGGAACTTATCCAGCGCCAGGCCGGTGGCATCGCTTACGGTGCTCAGCAGTACAGCATAAGTTTCCTCATCCAGTCCTGCGGGCTTTGCAGCAGGGGCTGCAGCCTTGGCAGGAGCAGCGGGCTTTTTGTTTTTGCCCATGGCCTCGAATGCAGTACTCATCAACTTGATAGCCAGGATCAGGCAAGCCAGGCACAGGAACACCACGGCCAGACCGATCACAGAGATCAGCAGTACTTCACCAATGGCCAGAGAATCGGGGTTACCTAACATCGTTACACCTCCTTGTTTTCAGAATGCAAGATAATCTGTATTTTTGTGTACAGAATTTCGTCCGTATAAAAAACAGTTCTGTACACTTATACCATATCATATCTTATGGAAATCGCAAAGTCCCTATTTACTGCTAAATAAGGCCCTTTTAATTGGTTTTTTAAATCCCGTTTTTGCCCGTTCTCTGCCTGAGAACAAACGCTGTTTGGGGTTTCCAAATAAAAAACGCGGTTTCTCATTTATAAAATAATACCATTTTCACCCCCAAAAAGTCAATTCAATTCGCCTTTTCTGCACACAAAAAGCAGCAAATTCGGAGAAAACACCAATACGGCATGGGCAAAATCGTGTAATATGCCCAAAGCCACTGTATTGACAGTTCCAACTGGGAAACTTTACAATAGATACAGAAAACACTTACTCTTTATAATGTACAAGTCTGCGCACTCGCGCCGTGTCTTGTTTCCTAATAGAAAACGAAGGAACCATATTATGAACTCTGCGGAAAAAACCGTTACACTTCTCAAGATCCTGGCACGCAAGCCGTATGTCTACGGCGTTACCGAGCTGGGCGAAAAAATCGGCTGCGGCAAAAGCGGCACCTTTAAGCTGCTGAATGTTCTGGTGCAGGAGGGCCTTGCCGCCCAAACGCCCGAACACAAATACACCCTTGGCATGGTAAGCTATCTTTTGGGCAAATGCTACGAGGATCATGTGGGCGTGGTGCGCTTCGTGCGCCCGTATCTGGAGCGCCTGCGGGATCTGACCGGCGAAACCGCCACCTTTGGTATGCTGGTGAACGGCGTGCCCACCAGTATCTGCCGTGAAGAGGGCACTCACATGGTGCGCGTGATGGGCCATTTGGGCGGCACCCGCCCGCTGAACGCCGGCGCCATCGGCAAAATGCTGGGCGCTTATATGGGCGAGGCCGATCTGCGCCGCCATTTGCTGGAAACCCCGGCCCACGCCTACACCGAGCGCACCCTCACTGACCCCGAGGCCATTCTGGAAGAGCTGCAAAAGGTGCGCGAGCAGGGCTACGCCATCAGCGACGGCGATTTCAATCTGGACACCATCAGCTTCGGCGCGCCGGTCACGGATACCTCGGGTGCAGTGTGGGCTGCCGTGGCCCTCAGTGCGCCCCGCACCCGTGTGGATGCCGCCACCCGGGACCGCTATCTGTTCCAGGTGCGTGAGATCGCTGCACAGATCAGCCGTGAGCTGGGCCAGACCCTGGTTGTGGACTGATCCTTCCCCCGCTCTATACATTTTATATATAAAGCACAAAGCCTTCTGTGCCCTGCCCCCCCGGCAGGCGCAAACGGCCCACCGTTTTAGTATATTTTCTTTATATTCTACTTTTTGTATATTCCCATTCACTCGCAAGGAGCCTTTTCATGTGTGAACCAACCGATTACATTCTCACCCCCGATCTGTACGACGGGGTAAGCTGGTATTACGAGCCCCACACCTACCAGCCCCACCGCTTTGTGCTGGGCAAGCCCGGCCCCCGCCCGCTGGTGTGCATTGGCATCAACCCCAGCACCGCCCAGCCCGGCGCGCTGGACCCCACCTTAAAAAGTGTTGAGCGCTTGGCGCGCTTCAACGGCTTTGAGGGCTGGATCATGTTCAATGTGTATCCCCAGCGCGCCACCAACCCCAACGATATGGACAAGATTCCCGATCTTTCGCTGCACAAGGAAAACCTGCGCTGGCTGCAGGCCGTTCTGCGCCAGACCGAGCCCACCATGTGGGCCGCCTGGGGCACGCTGATCGAAAAACGCGATTACCTGCCCGGCCTGATGCGCGATATGGTGGCGCTCACCGACCAAAAAAACATTCCATGGGTCACGCTGGGCCGCCGCAGCAAAAAGGGCCACCCCCATCACCCGCTGTACCTGCGCAGTGATTCCACGCCCAAGCCCTTTGATGTGAAAGCCTATCTGGAAACCTGTTTCTAAGGCAATACCGCATAATTCTAAGTGCCGATACGGCGAGCGAGGTGCGGCAGCTGCTAAGCCAAAAGCGCAGATAATACTTTGTGCTGCAAAGGTGAGCGCCGCCAGTGGCGGATACAGCGAACCGAAGCAGGGGCAGCGGTCGCAGAGTGCGAGGGGCTTTTGCTCCCGAAGCAC
>Ga0129314_1000333_pt1 | contig 53573 bp, 44 predicted proteins | sample O1111metagenome_FD_94431 | JGI IMG/M metagenome (GOLD analysis project Ga0129314, IMG submission 94431) | Orangutan individual fecal microbial communities from fecal samples from Wisconsin, USA - O1111 metagenome | ecosystem: Host-associated > Mammals > Digestive system > Large intestine > Fecal... | reverse complement strand
TCGCCGATGTACTTGCACTGGCTGATGCGCTCTCGCTTGCCGATACACTCTCGCTCGCCGAACTGCTTGCACTCTCACTCAGGCTCGTTGACGCGCTTTCACTGATCGACACACTTGTGCTTGCTGATTCGCTCTCGCTTGCTGATGCACTCTCGCTCGCCGATGTACTTGCACTGGCTGATGCGCTCTCGCTCGCCGATGTGCTTACACTTGCCGATGCGCTTGCACTTACCGACGCACTCTCGCTTACCGATACACTCTCGCTTGCTGATGTACTTGCACTGGCTGATGCGCTCTCGCTTGCCGATACACTCTCGCTCGCCGATGCACTTGCACTTGTCGATTCGCTTGCGCTTGCCGATGCACTCTCGCTAATGGAAGCGCTCTGGCTGGCAGAAGCGCTCTCGCTTACCGATGCACTTTCACTTGCCGATGCACTCTCGCTTACCGACGCACTTTCGCTTACCGATTCGCTTGCGCTTACTGACGCACTTGTGCTTGCCGAACTACTTTCACTCTCACTCAGGCTCGTCGACGCACTCTCGCTTACCGATGCACTTGCACTTGTCGATTCGCTTGCGCTTGCCGATGCACTCTCGCTTACCGATGTGCTTGCGCTTGCCGATGCACTCTCGCTGGCTGATGTGCTCTCGCTGGCCGACGTACTCTCACTTGCTGATGCACTCTCGCTGGCTGATGTGCTCTCGCTGGCCGAACTGCTTTCACTTTCGCTCAGGCTCGTCGACGCACTTTCACTGGTTGACACACTTGCACTTGTCGATTCGCTTGCGCTGGCCGATGCGCTCTCGCTTACCGAAATACTTTCGCTGGCCGATGCGCTCTCACTAGCCGAACTGCTTGCACTCTCACTCTGGCTCGTTGACGCACTTTCGCTTACCGATGCACTCTCGCTTGCCGATGTGCTCTCACTCTGGCTCTGGCTCAAGCTGACACTTGTTGAAGTGCTTCCACTCTGACTCAGACTGATGCTTGTTGAGGTACTTCCACTCTGACTCAGACTGATACTTGTTGAGGCACTTCCACTCTGACTTTGGCTCTCACTTATGGAAGTGCTCTGGCTCTGACTCGAGCTGTCAGACGAGCTATCTTCAGAGTTTTCTCTTGATGCGGAATGCCACTCACCACCTCTGATCTCTACCTGTTGACCAACAACAGTTCCTCTTCCGGTACCGGAAACCTGTGCGTTAGGCGCAAGAATTGTTCCAAAAACATGCTCCAGAACAACCTTGCCTTTAAAATTACCGAAATTGAAAATGATCTTATCAAACAATTGCAGCGCGTATTTGGCAGCATCACTGTTTTCATTTGTTTTTGCATGCTCCATTTCCAGTTCCTTACCATTTACGAATATTTTTGCTCTGGCAAGGTTAAGAACGGTGTTTTCTTCATCTTCCGGCTTTCCGGTGTACTTGATATTCAGGATCAGCTTGTTAAGGATGTTTCCATCCTCATCTGTCTGGAAATCAATCCTCAGATTTCCGTTTCCGAAGACGTTCTGCGTCTGCTGGGCCATGCCTTCGTAGCTTCCTGTAACATTTCCATACTGATCTTTGGCGAAGCTGATGTCGGCAACGGAAACATTTCCCTGCTCAGAAGATACCGAGACACTTGTTTTCTGATCCGATCCGCTGACCAGATTGGTATTCGAACTGACATTGTGCAAGCCAGATGCATTTTCTGTTACTTTCTCCATCTGAATCGGCGTATCACCGGACATGAATTCCAGATTTTTACCTGCTACTGCATTGATCTGAACCTCATAGACTCTGCGTTTTCCATTTTCATCATATTGAAAAACATACACATATCCGCCGGGAGCGGTTTGTACCCGGTTCCATTCGTCCACGTAAGATGTGATATATTCCTTTTTTGTCTCATCATTATTGACGTAATATTCAAACTTGTTTTTCTCTACTCCGTTTACCGTTACCTTTGCATTGGAGAAAATCAGCTTGTCTGTGGCGGTGCCGGGCATGATACGATTACCGGATCCGCTCAGATCTCCAATATAGACAGACTGATAGGATTTGTCATACTCCGTATCTGCTCCCAGCTCATCTTTGTTATATTCAATTTGATTTCCTGCCAGATTGGACTGAATGTGATCGTTTACAACAATCTTGTCACCATAAATGTTATATTTTCCAACCGCTTCCGAAATACAATTCAGGAAATCCTCCGCCGTCATTTCCGCCGGCTTCACATCCTCCTGAAGCGATGAGAGCATAACCGTTCCATTACCTGCTGCAAACATCTTTTTGATAGATTGAAGCAGAGAAACATGTGCCAGTTCTGAATCCACAGTCGACTCTGCTCCCGATTCACTTTCACTGGTAAACACGGATGAACTTTCGGAAAGCGAGGCTGAATCCAGGACACTTTCGTATCCTTCTTCCTGAGCTGATCCGGATTCAGACACGCTTCCTGATTCGGATACGCCCGCGGATGCTGAATCAGAAGCAGATTCTGAAACAGACGCAGACTCGAACACATCGTCAGATGCGGATTCCGCAGTGGACGCAGAGTCGAATTCAGATGATGATTTCATAGCGGATGCAGGCTCAGATTCAGAGTCAGATGCTTCCGTACTCTCTTTAGCAGACTCTGGCTGGGATGACAGATCAGATTCCGATGCCAATTCCTCTGCAGGTTCTTCAGCAAGGTCCGATTCTGTGCTGCTGTCAGACACCATTTCCGACACGGTATCAGATTTCTCTTCAGAAGCAGGCTCCTGTACAGCCTCGGACTGAGGCTGTTCCTGTGTTTCCGTGGCAGGCTCCTGCACTGCCTCAGACTGAGGCTGTTCCTGTGTTTCCGTGGCAGGCTCCTGCACTGCCTCAGACTGAGGCTGTTCCTGGGCTTCTGTGGCAGGGCGAAGCTCTATAACTGCCTCATTCTGTCCTTCCTGTTCAAGGGTATATTCATCCGTTTCTGCTGCGAAGACGTCCATTCCCTGCGTCATGACTCCTCCGCCAACTGCAACACCGACGGCAAGTGCCCCCTTTGCAAGCTTTGAGAAAGTATGCGTGTGCTTTGTATTTTTAACAGTATGATCCTTATTTGCTTTTCCGATCATAACGTTCTCCGTTCTGAAATAACTCTGCTTAATTTGTTGCAAATATTGCCGCATATATAGCAGATAAATTTTATCATATTGTTCATCATAAATAGTCTTAGAATTGATTGAATTTTTGAGATGTTTTAAACAATTTTGAGTCTTCAATCATGATCGTGGGCATCCATCATCATGCAAGCTGCCCTTTGGGATGCAGGCGGGCAAATCTGCGCACAATGCATCCCTGCCGGAGCTTTTCAGCAAATCAGGATGCTTCCTCCGACTAAATTTCATCCCTGCCGGAGCTTTCCAGCAAATCAGGATGTTTCCGCAGCCACAAAATACTTCCCTCAGTCCAAAATGCCTTATCCCCAGGCGAATACGGCCGAGAATAAGGATGCTACAACAAAGGGCGCATGAAAAAACCTTCGTTTTTTCACACGCCCTTCGCTTTTCTGAGCTATGTTTTTCCAAAGTGCCTTCAAATCTGTCTCTGCATAAGCTTCCGGCAAAACTTGCACATAATTTCCCGCATCTTCCTCCGCATACAGCGCGTTTTTCCCCGGCTGCTTCACCGGAAGAGCTGATTATAGTCATAGTTCAGATAGATCTCTGCCTCTTTTTCGAAGTATTCCTTCTGATTCTCCTCTGTGATTCGTCCGTCCCCCTCGGCGATCCAGTTAAGGATCATGGAGTTCACCTCCGGTCCATAGTGACCGCTGTCCTTGTAATGATCCAGGTTGAAAACAATCTCCGTATGTGCATTGAAGGAATAGACCTGAATGTTGTCCGTCTCCTCCAACATCATTTCCGTTGCCAGTTGCTCCGCCTGGATCTGCTTCTGCAGAGTCCCTTCCTGCTTCAGGGAGCCCCACCAGACTGCGGAGTACGGCGGGAAGAAGTACAGGAAGGTGGTCTCCGGATGCTCCCGGGCAAGCGAGATGACATTCTGCTCCAGGTTCGCCTTGAGCTCTTCGATCTCGTCCTCACTGAGAGGCATCTGCTCATCCGCAACTTCAAAGGAGGTGATGCCCTCCAACGCCTTTTCTTTGGAGCACGTATCCCCATAAGAGGATGCATAGTCATCAAAAGAGGTAATTCCTCCTGCTTCACCCTTCAGTCGTTTTTCCAGCATGGGAAGAAGATAATAGAACACGACATCGCGGTTATAAAGATATTTCACATCATTCAGGAAATTCCGGTCATACAGATACGTGGGGTATTCTCCCATATCCTGACGCATCGCATCCTTATCTTCTGCGAGATGGGAATAATCCAAAGGCCTCAATACATATCGGATCGAATCGTGGGTCTCAAAGGCTGCCTTCAGATTATCATTGATTTCCTTAAAGGTTGCTCCCGGATAGGGAAGCTTTACCGAATGGGTTCCAAATAAGGCATCAAACTCCGAGGCCTTGAAATTCTCCGACATGCTGGTTCCCGTAATCATCGCATCATAGGAGAAATGCCGGGTAATGCCATCATTCTGGCTTCTCTGTTCTCCCAGTTCGTAATACCACCCGCCCAAAGGGGCATGGTAATGAAAAAACGGATCCAGATACACCACGAAGCCGCCGATCATCACGAGAAAGGCCAGAATAAGAATCAGAAAGGCACGAAGCCAGGTTTTTGCTTTCATACGCATACACAAAGACACATGAGGTACACAAACGTGCTGTTTTTCATTAAAAATCGTTATAAATAAATGTCGAGACTCCGCTCATCGACAGCATGCTGATGATGAGCATGGCCGCTGTAAGAAGAAGGCTCACAAGGTTCACCTTATACTTTCTCTTCTGATTGTTCGGAAAGCAGAGGCATATCACGAAGCAGGCACCAAGGAACAGGGCCGTAGAGACCGCAAGAATGGTGCCGTCGCTGTATATGCCCGGAAGGTGCTGCATCACAAAATTCACTCCGGAAATCCGGAAGCAGGCGGCCAGATCCTGCGAATAGTACCCGGACCGATCGACCTTCAGGTGCCAGCGAAAGCGCTGAAACTCCGAGAAGGAGCTGCTCTGAAACAGCATCCACATCATGCTGACAAAATAAAACGTGATGCACCAGCGGATCGGCAGCCACACCTTCCGGTACAGCTTTCCGAGCATTCTCTCCAGCACCTGGAAAAGCCCGTGGAAAACTCCCCAGAGAACAAAGGTCCAGCTTGCTCCATGCCAGAGGCCGCTCACCAGATACACGACCATAATGTTCACATAGGTGCGAAGCTTTCCCCTCCTGCTGCCTCCGAGCGGGAAATAAATATATTCCCGGAGAAACGAGGTGAGACTCAGGTGCCAGCGCCGCCAGAAATCCGTTACCGTTCCTGCCCGATACGGAGAATTGAAATTTGCGGGCAGATCAAAGCCCAGCATCTTCGCAATTCCGATTGCCATGTCCGAATATCCGGAAAAATCAAAATAAATCTGAAACGTATAGGCAAGCATGACAATCAGACTGTCTACGTTCGAGCGGTACGAGAACAAAGAATAGTACTGTGTCACCGCCGTTCCAAGAGGATCGGCCAGAATGACCTTCTTGAACAGGCCGCAGGTAAACATCTGAATGCCGGCAGCCATTTCCTCGTAATTCAGGGAAAATCTGTTGTCCTTCCGAAGCTCCGGAAGAAAATCACGCATCGTGGTAATCGGTCCCTGTGACAGCTTCGGAAAGAACGCGGAGAACAACACATACTCCCGGAAGAGTACTCCCGGAATTTTACCTCTCCGGACATCCACGAGAAAGGAAATCTGCGAAAAGATGATAAAGCTGATGCCAAGCGGCAAAAGCACATGTACAAGCGGCCAATCCTGATGAAAAATCACATTCAGGTTTTCCAGAAAGAAGTTGGTGTATTTGAAAAAGCCCAGAAAGCAGACATTCAGCACGATGCCAAAGGCCATCCAGCGTTCGCTTCGTCTCGAGGCTCCCGCTGCTTCCGCAGCTTTTTCTCTCCCGGCAATTCCCCAGTTCAGAAGAATCAGTACGGCCAGCATTGCCGGGTACCAGGGATTGGCAATCCCGTAGAACAGGAAAGACGCTGCGATCAGAAACCAGTCGGCAGCAGCTTTCCCTCTTCCAGTCTGTTTTCCTGCCGGGAGATAGTAGCCAAGAAGCGTCAGCGGCAGAAAGAATATTATGAAATAGAGTGAATGAAACTGCATAGATAATCCTTCCACTGACGGTTGATCCGTTCCGGACTGTAGCTTTCCTGCACCCTGGCCGCTTCCCGGCCCATCCGATCCGCAAGCTGCGGATCATCCATCAGGCGGATCAGCCGCTCTGCCATGATAGAATCCGGATCCTCTTCTGTCTTCCGGGCAGCCGCAGCTGCAGGTTCTCCCTGCTTCGAAGCAGCCCCCTCCACCGGAACAAGAAATCCGTTCTCACCATCCCGGATCAGATCCCTCGGTCCCCCGCAGGGGCAGTCCGTCGATATGCAGGCAAGTCCCGCTCCCATAGCTTCCAGAAGTGCATTCGGCATCCCCTCTGATCTGGAAGGGAGAACAAAGATCCGGCTCTTCTCGATTTTTTCCCGGACGCCGTCCACCAACCCTTCAAAGATAACCGCTTCCGCAATGCCAAGCTGATCCGCAAGGTGCTCGAACTCCGTCCTTGCCGGTCCGTCTCCGTACAGGTGAAGCGTATACTCCGGGTGCTTCTCATGCGCCCGTGCAAACTGACGGATCAGGTAGTCCTGATTCTTGTTGTGGTCAAGACGCCCGACACAGACCACCCGGTTCATCCGCTCTCCCTCATATCTTGGATGAATGAAATCCGGGTTGATGGCATTCGGCAGAATCACCGCCTTCTTCTGAATGTCCTTCGGGAAAAACTCCGCCGCCTCATGTGTCTGCAGCACAACCCCATCCGCCTTCCGGAAGAAGAAAAAGGCAGGGAGGCGGAGCTTTGCCGTGTTGTATTCATAGGCAGGATTGGAGCGTACACTGACTGCCACCGGAATTCCAAGGCCCCGGCTTGTCAGTACGGCGAAGGAATTGTTGTAGCCGATAAAGGACAGGATAATATCCGGCTTCTCCCTCTTCCAGATTTCCCGAAGAGTCCGGTATCTGGCGATAAAGCCGCGCACTCTCCCCTTTCCCAGCTCCTCCGGCTTCGGATCGGAATAAACCCGGTAAATGCCGTCCGGCGCAGTTGTTGCAGAGCGCTCCCTGCCCCAGGAAACCGTTTCCTCCTCCGTTCCGTAGAGCTCACCGGTTTTCGCATCCCACAGCGCATGCGGAAGCACGTATTCCGGCGGCCGGAAATACGTTGTCACAAAGGTCACCCTCCAGTCTTCTCCGTAAAGATACTCGGCAAGGTGCGTCATCACCCTCTCTGCACCGCCCTTTTGCAGAGAGCCGATGTAGAGGCATATGTGCGGTTTTCTCTCGTTGTCTGCTGCCATTCTCAGGTTTTCTTTCCTTCCCGCTCGCGGATCACTTCCTCCAGATAATCTTTCCACTGGTGATAAATTTCATCGGTTCCCGCGATTTCACGGATCTTTCTTGCTTCCTGCCCAAGGCTCCTGCGAAGCTCCGGATTCTCAATCAGCTTCAAAATCGCCGCCGTCATGGCAGCCTCATCTCCCACAGGAATCAGGAGTCCGTTGACACCGTCCTGAATCAGAACACGCGGTGCTCCCGCCGGACAATCCGTCGAAATGCAGGGCATTCCCATCGCCATCGCCTCCATGAGCGCATTCGGCATCCCCTCATAATTGGACGGAAGCGCATAAATCGCCGCCTTCGGAATCAGCTCCTCCAGCCTGTCCGTGCCGCCCATGAGCTGCATCCAGTCCTTGGCCCGGTTCGCGTGGATGATTTCCTCAAGCTTCTCCTTTGTCCCATCCTCAGAATCCGGTCCGTATATTTTCAAGGACCAGTCGGGATGTACCGCATGGACCTTTGCAAAGGCGCGAAGAAGCATTTTCTGATTCTTGAAATCCACCAGGCGTGAGCTCTGCACGACGCAGCGCTCCTGGTGCTCATAATCCGGATCCGGAAGCTCAATGTACTTCTGGTTCACGGGATTCATGATCACTCTGGAATTCTCCTGCAGATACGGCTTGAAGAATTCTCTCTGTTCCGTGGTCTGATACACGCAGCCTGCCGCATGAGGAAACAGCCATCTGATCTGAAATTTATCGGTATGTCCGCTGTAAAACGGCTCCGGATTGTTCCGGATGGAAATGATGACCGGCACGCGAAGACCAAGCGCTGCCGTCAGCGCACGGAAATTCGGCCGGTGCATAAAGGCACACAGAACATCCGGCTGTACTTCCTTCAGAAATTCGCGGAGATATTTGATCCGCAGGCCGAATTTGACCCAGCGGCCCTTCTTTTCGTCCTCCGGCTTCAGTCCGACATTGACATGATGCACCCGGGGATCCAGCCGGAACTCATCCTTGTCAATCCACTCCACGGTCACATAGACGTCATAGCCTTCTTCCGCAAACTTATTCGCAAGATTGGAGACCACGCGCTCCGCACCCCCATGCACCAGGCAGTTCAGGTGAAATGCAATTTTCTTCACGTTTCGCTGTTCCCTTTCTTCCCGCTATCTTCCTTTGGCTCTTCCATCGCGGCATGAATTTCCTCCAGATAGGCCGCTGCCACCTTTTCACGGTCAAATTCCTCGATCATTTTCTGTCTTGCGGCTTCGCCCATGGCAGCTCTCTGCGAGCGGTCCAGTGTCAGGAAGTGGCGAAGCGTACGGATCAGCTCCTCCGGCGAGTGCGGTGCAAATCCGTAGCCCGTCACGCCATCCTCAAAAATCTCCCGGCAGCCGGAAATGTTGGATGCAATCACAGGTCTTGCACAGGCAGACGCCTCCATCAGAACATTGGACATTCCTTCATGCCAGGTCGGCATCACAACCGCAGAGCAGTCCCTGTAATACTCATGCATATCCGGATGGAAGCCAAGCTGAAGAATTTCCCCCCGTGAAGCTCTCTCATCCAGCTCCCCCTGATAGTCCTCATCGCAGTAGCCGCAGATAGAGAACAGTACCTTCTCCGAATGCAGCACCTCCGCGGCACGGAAGAATTCCTCGATTCCCTTCTCCTTCATCACACGTCCCACAAAAAGGAAATTGGTGACCTCGTCCTTCGGATACGGCATCGCCTGCCAGACCTTCGTATTGACACCGGAGCCCGGAACCAGACGGTCTCTTCCGCTTACCAGTCCTCCTCTTCGGAAAATCTGACGGTTTTCCTCATTCTGGAAGAACACACAGGAGGCCTTTTTCAGTCCCTCGTAATACATTCTCTCCACAAGGAAAAGAAGCGGCCCGCTCTTCTGGAATGTGCTTCCAAGGCCCGTGATTGTCGGAAGATACGGAATTCCCATCTTTCTGCAGACAAAACCGCCATATACATTCGGCTTGATCGTATAAGTCAGAACCAGATCCGGCCGATACTTCTTCATCAGAAGCTCATAGTCGTGCACCAGAGAAAGATCCTGCGCCGGATTCATCCCGCGCCGGTTAATCGGCGTATGCTCAATGATCACGCCCTCTTTGGCCAGGAGCTCCGTCTTCACCGTATCCGGGAGACTGGCCACCACACGGTATTCCTGCAGGAGCTTCTGCACCAGCTCGTTCCGGAAATCGTAGAGTCCTCCGGAGGAGTTTGCAAGAATCATTACCGTCTTTTTTGCCGGATCACTTCCGCTCATGGTTTTCGCCTTCATTCTGCAAGCTCTCCTTCTTTCCGGATTGCAATTTCGTTGTATTTCATCATGACGACGCCGCTCTCATAGGCGCCGATGGTCACCGGATTTTCCTCTCCCCGAAGATTTGCAAGCATCTGTGACGGGAAGTCCACCCCGCACGCATAGGCATGCGGATAACCGCCCCCGAATCTCGGATTAACCTCGGAAAGATACCATTCCCCCTCCGGAATCCATCCGTTCTCATTCTCATGACCATGCTCATCATGGAAAAGATCCATATCAATCATTCCACGGAAGCCGCATTTTTCCGCAAAGGCCGCAAGCCTTGCAAACAGCTTCTCATCCTTTACCGACACCGATTTATCGGTCTCTCCCGCACGCATGCGGATCTTCTTCTTCAGAAAAAGAGAGGTACATTTTCCGGAAATCAGGTCAATATAGAGATCGAAGCCATACTCCTGCCCGGTCATCAGCTCCTGGACCATAAGATCCTTCTCATTGTCAAACAGTGTCCGGACCGTCTCGTCATTTTCCGCAAGATTGATGTGAAGGCTTGCGCTTCCGCACTGCGGCTTTACGAAAACCGGGTAGGAAACCTCCCCCGCCTGCTTTGCAGCAAAGAAAGCCTCCGCGCTCGTCCAGCACCTTGCCGTCCGGATTCCTTCCTTCTGAAGGAGCTCGTACATGCGGTATTTGTCCAGGCAGGTCTCGCACAGCTCAAAGGGGGATACCACCACGGTGACGCCAAGCTCCTCAAATCTTGCACGTTCTTTTGCAATCAGAGAAAGCTCCGGATCGATCAGAGAGAAAACGCCGGAGATTTCTTCCCTTCTGCAGATTTCAAGAATCCGGTCCAGATAATCCGGCGCCGTGATGCGCGGTACAACGTACGCCTTGTCTGCGTCATACAGCGCAGGGGCAAGAGCCGATGCATCGGTTGCGACAACTCTCCCTTTCCCCTCCAGCGTCTTTCGAAAGGCCTGTACCACCTTATTTCGTGTCCCGGCACTCAGAATCAGAATATTCATCACAACCTCCCTGCTGATAATGTCTCTCCTGCAGCCTGCTCACGCCTACAGCCTGTCAAAGAACAGCGGCGTTCCTCCTGTATGCACAAACAGGATCCTCTCTCCGCGAATTTCATGATCTCTCAGATACTGCAGCATGCCGAAAAAGGCCTTGCCCACATACGTGGTGTCCATCGGAATTCCATCCTGCCGCATCACCCTCCGGATGCACGCCTCCTCCTCGGGAGAAGACTTTCCATAGCCTCCGAGACGGTACCTGTCCTCAAAAACAAGATCCTCCTCGCAAAACTCCGGGAGCTTTTGTTCGGGATTCTGCTGCCTCCGCATCCGGTAATAATCCAGAATGCTCTCCTTCACCACATCCCGTCCGCGCGGACAGGGCCTTGCGATGCTGATCCCGACAATCCGGTTTCCGCCAAGCTCTCCCTGCTCCTGTCGCTCCAGTTCTCTTCCGCAGACAAGTCCTGCCTGCGTCGAGCCTGTGCCCGTCGCATGAAACACACGGGAAAATCGCATTCCGAGCTCTTTTTCCTGCGCGGCAATTTCCCGATATGCATCCACATAGCTCTGTGTTCCCGCATTTCCGTGGCCGCCGCCCTGGATAAAATATGGCTTTTTCCCCTGGCTCCGGTATTCGGAAATTCTCGCTTCGATGGTGTCATGCACCTCTTCCACCGGAACGGTTTCCACCGAAGCACCGAAGTCCCGGACCATCACGCGGTTGAAGAGCTCTCTTCCGTTTGTTCCATGCTCCTCCTCTCCGGAGGAGATGATATGGCACGGAAGCTCCAGCGCCGCCGCGAGATTTGCAATGATGCGGCAGTGATTGGAGGAATTGGAGCCATAGGTCATAACGACATCCGGCCTCTCCTCCATCATTTCCCGATAGAAGCAGGCCGCCTTTCTCGCCTTATTCCCGCCAAAGGAAAACGGCAGCAGATCCTCCCGTTTGATCCAGATCTCATTGTCCGAATAATCCCCCGAAAGACGGACGATCGGCGTCGGAGCAAACGGATGCTCCAGCACCTCGATTTTCTTAAGCTCCGCCATGATTGTATCCTTTCCGCTCTTTGCTGCTTCCGGCTGATTCCGCAACTTCCTCCGCAGCAGCCTTCCCGGCATTCTTCCGATATGCATCCAGATCCGGAATGGTCTGATCCGCTCCGGACTGTACACCGGAATGATGCAGCACCTTTCCGATGGTGCCGAATACAATTTTTGCATCCATGGCAAAGGAAACATTGTTCACATAAGTGAGATCGTACCGGAACCGGTCCTCCCAGTTCAGAGCATTTCGTCCGTTGATCTGTGCAAGTCCGGTGAGTCCCGGCCGCACGTCATGCCGGTGCATCTCTTCCTCCGTGTAGTACGGAAGATATCGGACAAGGAGAGGGCGCGGACCCACAAAGGACATATCCCCCTTCAGGATATTGATGAATTCCGGTAGCTCATCCAGACTGGTCGCACGAAGAACCTTTCCGAAATGAGGAAGTCGTTCCGCATCCGGAAGGAGATTTCCCTCTTCGTCCCTCGCATCGGTCATGGAACGAAACTTCATAAGTCCGAATATTTTCCCGTCCTTTCCCGGCCTTTCCTGATGGAAGAACACCGGCGAGCCAAGCTTTTTCCGGACCAACAGCATTAAAATCAGAAAAACCGGGCTCAGCAAAATGAGCCCGATTAATGCCAGTATGATATCCAACAGTCTTTTGATGCATCTGCGGTACATATGGTTCCCTCTTACATTATGAACACTTATGCCGTATCTGTGATTCCGGCTGCTATTCGAAGCACGCGCGGATCACTTCGATGATCCGTTCCTGCTGCTCTTTTGTCATCTTATTATCACTCGGCAGGCACACGCCTCTTCGGAAAATGTCTGCTCCGACATCCTCTACGCCGCCTGCAATATAAGCATTGGTCCTGCACCGGAGCGTTCCTTCCCGGCCGACTGCTTCATGCATCCGGTACATCGGCTGCATGTGCATAGGCTTCCAGATGGGCCGTCCTTCCGCATTGATGGAGGTAATGGCTTCCAGAATTTCCGTCGGACAGCTCCGTCCGGCTTCCGGGATGTAAAGCGCCTGATGGTCATCCCGTACCTGTCTGCACATGGCATCGTCATCAATAATCAGCGCGGACAGCCAGTAATTCGGAGTGGTCCCTTCCGTAATGGGATCCATCCGGACAGGAAGTCCCTCCAGACCCTTGAGGTACCTCTCATACACGGCCTTCTTCTGTGCGATGTGCTCCTCCAGATGAAGATACTGACCGCGAATCACACCGGCTATCACATTGCTCATGCGATAATTATAGCCGACCTCCTCGTGCTGATACCATGCCGCATTCTCGCGCGCCTGCGTAGCCCATTTGCGGGCACGGTTCGCATCCTCCAGGCTGTTGGTCAGAAGACAGCCTCCGGCGCTCCCTGTGATAATCTTGTTCCCGTTATAGGAAATTGCCGCATAGTCGCCGAAGCTCCCGCACTGCCTGCCGCCGATGCACGCGCCCATTGCCTCCGCTGCATCCTCAATCAGAAGTGCACCGTGTCTTTCGCAGATGGCCTTGATCTCGTCCATGCGTCCGGGAAAGCCGTAGAGCTCTGCGGATACGACGAGCCTGACCTCCGGATATAAGTCAAACGCCTTTTCCAGCGCCGCCGGATCCATGTTCCAGGTATCCCGATCCGTATCAATGAAAACAGGAATGCCGCCTTCATACACGACAGGGTTCAGGGTCGCATCGAACGTCATATCCGAGCAGAATACCCTCTTTCCCTCCAGAGCGCCGTGACTGATGGCCGGTTTCCCGTACAATTTCTCTCCTGCAAGCTTACAGCACAGATGAAGCGCGGCGGTGCAACAGGAAAGACCGACGGCATACCGGACCTCCGCCTTTTGAGCCGCAACCTTCTCCACCTGATTGATGTTCTCCCCTACGGTGCTCATCCAGTTGGTTTCATAAGCCTCCGTAATGAACTTCAGCTCTTCTCCATGCATCGTCGGCGATGCAAGCCACACCTTTTTTTCAAAAGGCCTGAAATCACCGCTTCTTGTAAATGCCATTGTCTCTTTTCCTCCCTTTTCCGGCTCATGTGATCGCCGGAGGCGGATTATCCTTCTGCTTCTTCCTGATCCGGCCTGTGAATCCTCACCTGCTCCTTCTCATGAAGCCTTGCATCTACGCCAGCCTCATCGGCAAGACGCTTCTGCTGCTTCTCGATTTCCTCGTGGATCCGTTCCCGGTTGACCTCGGTATTCTTGCGGTATGTCGGAACAATCTCCCTCACTAACTCACGGATTGCCGGAGATTCCTCCGTGGCGGCATCCTTCAGACGCTTCAGCTGTACGAAGAAGCGATCCTCATCAATCTCGAGCGGCTTGCCGATGTGGATCTGACGATTTGCCGTATCCTTCATTCCCTCTTCGTTCATCAGCATTTCTTCATAAAGCTTCTCGCCCGGACGAAGACCGGTAAACACGATCTTGATGTCTTCACCGACCTTGTAACCGGAGAGCTTGATCAGGTTCTCGGCAAGATCCAGAATCTTCACCGGTTCTCCCATATCAAGGATGAAAATCTCACCGCCCTTTGCATAGGCTCCTGCCTGAAGGACCAGAGACACCGCCTCCGGAATCGTCATAAAGTAACGGATGATGTTGGGGTCTGTCACGGTCACAGGACCACCGGCCGCGATCTGCTTCTTGAACAGCGGAATGACGCTTCCGTTGGAGCCAAGAACATTTCCAAAGCGGACCGCAACAAAGTTGCACTGATAATGACGGTTGAATACCTGAATGATCATCTCACAGATACGTTTCGAGGCACCCATGATGTTGGTCGGATTCACCGCCTTGTCGGTCGAGATCATGACGAATCGCTCGGTTCCGTAGTTAGCTGCCGCCATCGCGGTATTGAACGTTCCGCATACATTGTTCTTAATCGCCTCGCAGGGGCTTACCTCCATCAGCGGCACGTGCTTGTGTGCGGCTGCATGGTAGACGATATCCGGCCGGTATTTGCGGAAAATCCAGTTGATCCGCTCCACATTCCGGACAGAAGCGATCAGAACCACAAGATCCAGCTCCGGGTATGTGCGCTTCAGCTCCTGCTGGATGTCATAGGCGCTGTTCTCATAGATATCAATGATGATCAGCTGTCTCGGGCGATGTCCCGCGATCTGACGGCACAGCTCCGATCCGATGGAGCCGCCTCCTCCGGTGACACAGACCACCTTTCCCTGTACATAGCCGATGATCGAATCAATATCGACCTTCACCGGATCTCTTCCGAGAAGGTCCTCCACCTCAACATCGTGCAGCTTGGAAACACTGACCTCGCCGTTTACCAGCTGGTAAATTCCGGGGAGCGTGCGCATCTTGCACTTCGTCTCCTTGCAGATGTCAAGAATTCCCTTCAGCTGTGCCCTGGAAAGAGACGGGATGGCAATGATGATCTCATCAATGTCGTATTCCTGCACGGCTGCAGGAATCTCATCTCTTCCGCCGACGACCTTGACGCCCTGAATGAATTTGCCCCACTTGTCCTTGGAATCGTCGATCAGACACTTCAGATTCATCGTGGAGTAATGCGAATTCAGAATTTCACGGACAATGATGTTCCCCGCTTCCCCTGCTCCGACGATCATGACATTGGTCGCATTGCTCCGGTTCGCATTCTTGTGCTTGATTCCGCGAAGGAATCGATAGGAGAAGCGGCTGATGAACGTCAGTGAGATCATCAGGAACATGTACATGAAATAGTAGCTCTTGGGAACCGCCTGAATTTCGTGCCGGTTCAGATGAAGAATTCCAACGTTCACAAGCGCTGCCGCCGCATTGGCAAGAACCAGATTCTGAAGCTCCGTCTCTCCCGCAAATGCCCACAGCGAATCATAAAGCCGGAACACGTAAAACAGAGCAATGGTCACGCCAACCGTGAACGGAAGTGCCTCCAGAACCGGAAGCGAGAAATAGCTCGGAATCTCCGAAGCCTGGAACTCATAGCGGATGAGAAGCGAGAGATAGCTCGCCAGAATCACGCTTAAAATGTCATATACAATCAGGACCGCACGGCGCCAGAATTTCGCATAATTAAAGCGTTGTCCGGGTGCCTGCCCGTTCTTATCCTTCGATCTGGTCATAAAAACCTCAAAGCCGCTGGTGCCGTATCCATCTGCACCTTTGCAGCATCTATTCTGATTCAAATGTTACAAGCTCTGTAAGAAAGCATGGTAATCCAATCCATAAGTATACAACATACCGCGGCAATGTGCACGGACCGAGGAGAACAGTCAGCCACACAAGGAAAACCGGAAGAAGCGAAAGGAGTGCTTTTCCTTCTTTCCTCCTCCAAAGGTCAAAGAGAACCAGGAAAAACAGCCATGCCATTACCCCCGGAGAAAGAAGGACGCCGGGCAGGAGCGACTTCTGCGCCCTCTCATCCAGAGAAAGGAAGCGATACCACGAATCCAGCGCAGGAAGCCTGCTCTCCCGGATTCCCGGCTGCTCCGTCTCATAGCCGAAATACGAGCTGTCCCCATAGGTAAAGGTATAAACCGTATTCCCCCGGTAGCAGTCAATGACGGCCCCCGGTGCATAGAAGCCGTAGCTTGTCATCAGCCAGGCATTCAGATATGACGCCGGATGGCGAAGCCCCTTCGAAAGCCAGAGTCTCCAGAAGGCGCCGCGATCCTGCCGGTATGCGGCACTGTCAAAGTGAAGCTTCACCTGATCCGAAAGAACCGGATTGTACAGCTCCCAGGCATCCGGAGAATCCATCAGAAGCTCCATTGCCTCCTTCTCTTCCAAAGAGAAGGACTCGGGCTCTGCGTTCCACACTCTTGCAAGCTGCATGATCGGCACAGTCAGGATCTCCTGACTCTCCTCCGAGGTTGCATGCACCAAACCTGCAAGCCCTTTGGATCCGCCCGCATACAAAAGGATCGGAAGTACAAAGAGAATCGCCCGTTTCCAGAGCTCTCCGTTTCTTCCGCTGTCTCCTGCACTCTGGCCCTGTTTTTCCCTGCCGCGGAATCGGGAAAACAGAACAGCCGGAACCAGCAGCACCAGAAAAACCGCATAGGCATAGACACCGTTGTTGCGAAGAAACATCATGAACATCGCAGACAGTACAAAGCCCGTCCGTTCTGCCCGTCCGGAGTGCTCCGCTTTTCCGGAATCCCCTCCGCACCCGGAGCTTTCCTCCAGGATTCTGCGGAGAAATACCGTCATGAGAAGAAGCGCTGCGGCAAAGAGTCCGTCCTTGCAGCTGCAGAGAACGAACATCGTGACCACAGGGCAAAGTGCATACCAGAGCAGCCCGAAGATCCGGATTCCGCACCCGGCATGCCGTCTTTTCATATCCTGCAGAAGGAACACAAACGCCGCATTCATAACCGCCATCTGCAGAAGCAGATAGACAAAGATACCTGCGTTGTAGGATCCGATCACCTTGTGCACGGCCAGAATGACACCGCCGAGAAGAAGGACATGCAGAAGCGGGTGGTGCGTTGTGAAGCACCTTGTCTGCACCATGGCAAGCTCTTCGGAAGCATCGTAGACGAAAAAGCCAGGATATACCGCAAGAAGAGAAATCAGATCCGTCAGCATCAAGAGCACCCAGGAAAGAAAGACAGGCCGCTTTTCCCTCTTCCCGGAAACCGAATCTTCCGCCCTGTGATTTCCTCTTTTACGGTCCAGCCATCTCCACAGAAAAAAGGCACCGGACGAAACAAGAAGCCAGCCGAAGACAAATAATACAAGCTCAGGAAAACGAGGCTTTGCAAGAGCTCCGTTCCTCTCAAGAACACGGCCAAGAAGCCAGGACAGGGACAGTCCGAGTCCGTAAATTCCCGCAATCAGCCTGTCTCGTTTTTTTCCCGGAAGTTTCTGCATCATCTCCCTCTCCGCATCCATTCGTCATGATTCTGTTCGTTCCGCATCCTTTTCGGGGAACAGAAGAGGCGCCATGGCAAACAACATCACAATCGTATATGGATTGCTGAAATGAAAAATCCATTCCACCATTCCGGTCAGTCCAAATCCCGTCACAAGAAGAAAAGGAAGCAGCGCATAGGGATCCACGCCGCCCTTTTTGCGCGCATAGACAAAGGAGGCCGCAAAGACGGACAGCACCGTCAGAAGAAGCAGTGCCCCTGCCGGAATTCCGCAGTCATACGCTGCCTGCAGGAAAATATTGTGCGCATGGACCGCAAGCTCTCCGCTCTCCAGAACAACTCCCATTTCATCATGGCCGGTCCAGTTCAGCTGCTTCAGATATGCCAGATACAGTCCCATCCGTCCATTGGAAAGATCTCCGGTATCAATGGAGCCTGCCTCCAGCTCTGCCTGCGTCGCAAGAAGCATCGGCGCTGCCGGCTGTCCCAGCTTCTTCCCCAAAGCTGCAAGACCGCTCCCGGAGCCGTCCGCCATCACAAGCATTCCGTCCTCCAGAGGCTCTCTGCTCTCCCGGACATCCGCCGTCCGGTAGCCCTGCGGAACATACCACTCGTTTCCGTAATAAATCTTCGATCCGATCTCTCCGCCCAGGATCCGGTCGCCGAAATCGCGGATGAAAATTTCAACATTCATAAATGCCGTGCAGTTCCAGGTTACATTCCGAAGGACCCAGTCGTCATACGGCTCCAGCTCCTCAAACCGGTGCGGGTGCGCATAGACCGTGGAAATCACCCGCTGACCGGTAAACGCAACCGGGAACGTAACCGCCACAATCAGAAGGAAAGCAAGGAGCGTCTGCACACCGGTCTTAAGACGGAAGGCAATCCGCTTTTTCCCCGGCCCGAAATTGCCAAGATAAAACGCCGCAATGAACAGAAGAAGAGCCAGAACGCCGATTCCGGATCTCGTGAGGCTCATCGCCATGTACGAGCAGGAAAGCCCGAGGAAAAAGGCCTCCTTCCAGGTTCCGGCAGCTCTTACACGAAGCTCCTGCCCTGCCGTCACCCGGTATTTTCTGATAAAAAGAGTAATCGCCGCCGCACAGACAATTACGAGATAGTAGGCCGTCACCGTCGGCGTATGGAAATGCATGGAAAAGCGGCTGTACATGTAAGCCAGATAGTACCGGTGCAGCATCGTGTAAGCTACCTTGAAGGCGAAATCCAGAAGGATTCCCTCGCACAGATCCTGCAAAAGGCGCTCTCTTCCCGTCCAGTAACGATATCGCACATAGAATAGCAGCCAGATGCCCACAAGGAGAGGAATCCAGAGCCTTGTATTCCGGAAGATCAGAAGCCATACGGCAAAGAGAAGAACCACACCGGTCAGAAGTCTCGATACCCCAGACAGCGGCTTCTCTTTTCTGCGAATCCTGTCAGCCAGCATGCAGACAAGCGAGGTAACGGCGATTGCTGCCGCTGCACAGGCCGCCGCCTTTGACACCGTCACCGAATTCTTCCACGCAGCCTCCGGATCCGCTGCAGCAGGAATCCGGTTATGAATGCTGTAAACAGCCGCAAGCAGCACCGAGACCGCCGTCACCGCTGCCGTTCCCGCATTGAAGTTCGAGGCAATATCTCCCATAAGGAGCGTAATCAGGCACAGGAGTACAACAATCCGGGACATCGACGTGTCGTGGATATAGTCATTCGTTGCATTCATGTAATCGGCGCTGTAATTCATGATGAGCGCGATGCAGAGAATGATGCCGTAATGCCAGAGATTCTTCCTCCCGAGGTCGCCGCCCACAAGATCCGGAATCCCGTCTCTTTTATGCCAGAGGCCGTACAGGCACCAGCCGGCACCGAAAAGGATGCCTGCTTCATAAATCAGAATGTCCGGCACTCTTCCGTCAAAGAGCTTCAAGGGCCAGACGGCAAGAAAGGCTGCTCCGAACCCAAGGACAACCGCCGGTGTCAGGAAAACCTGCATTGCACGAAGCACGGAGGTCACGGTATTTTTCTCCGGAAATTTCCGAAAGAAGAGATAAACGCACAGCGCAGCAAGCGCTGCCGCCGCAAGGTAGAAAAGAGCCCGAACCGCCGAGGGTCCCTTCGTCTCCGCAATCCGGTAATCCAAAGAGGTCTTCAGTGCCACACCATCAATCCCGCTGTCATGATAGAAGCCGGTCTGATACAGGGGTGATTTTCCTGTGGAAAGCGCCTCCTCCTGCGATTCGAAGCCAACCGTAAACCGGCTGTTCTCCATTCCGCGAATCGTATATACATAGGTCTCGCCCGGAATCAGGTCTGCATCCACGGAAACAGCAGCATAGGCGGGAACCTCATCCGGAAGCTTCACCTCCTCTTCTGCCGTGAGCTCCATCGCACCATTTTCCAGGACCCGGAAAAGCTGAAACTGTGCCTTTCCTCCCTCCTGAACCGAGTGCACATAAAACTTCAGCGTCTGCAGATGGTCATACTGCGCGGTGAAATACTCTCCCGCATCCGTATCCTCTGTCACAGAGTCGCTGATCATCACCGGATCAAGACCGGAAGCAAAGGCATGATTCTCCCGATACAGCCGCATCGGCCAGATGGTTGCAAGCGCAAGGCAAAGGAGAACCAGCAGTCCGCAAAGGACTGCATTTCTCTTCTGAATCACCATTCGCAGCATAATTAGTATTCTTCCTTTCCTGTCGTTTCACGAATGACATACTGGGGTGCGCTGTTGACGGAGATATACGTTCTTCCAATATATTCGCCTGCAAGTCCCAGCATCAGCAGGATCATTCCGCCAAAGAATACGATGGCGGTCATCAGCGCGGAGAAGCCGACCGGAACCGCCGGATTCACCATTTTTTTCACAATGGTATAGATGGCATAGACAAAAGCCAGCGCCGAGCAGGCCGCGCCGAGTGCCGTGCCGAGCCGAAGCGGCTTGATGGAAAAGGCTGTGAACCCGTTCATCCAGAGAGCAAGGAGCTTCCCGAAGGTGTAGCCACTGTTTCCGATCTCACGTCTTCTGTGGTGCACCGGCACATTCACAATGTTCTTTGTCGTGCGGAGCACAAGTCCCAGCAGGTACGGATAGGAATTCTGATACCGCAGGACCTCATCCGCCACAAAGCGACGCATGGCAAAATAGCTGCTCACATACAGATCATGCGGCTTGTTCAGCATCTTCTCGAGCATTTTCTCGTTGACCCAGCTTCCGAAATTCCGGAACGCCGAGTGCTCCTTGTGTTCGTAGCTTGCATAGGCAACATCAGCTCCGTCCTCGATAGCCGCAAGAAGCTTTCCCACCTCGTCGGCAGGTGTCTGTCCGTCATCATCGAGGCAAACCACAATGTCCCCCTTCGCCGCGCGGATTCCTGCCATCAGTGCCGCGTGCTGGCCGAAATTCCGGGCAAGATCCATCCCGGTCCGGCCCTTTCGCCCCTCGCAGAGGGAGCGGATGACGTCCCAGGTTTCCTTTCCTGAGCCGTCGTTCACCATGATGATTTCATACGCATAGGCAGGCAATCCCGTCATGGTCTCCTCAATTTCCTTTACAACCCCCGCAAGGGTCTGTTCCGAGTGATAACACGGAATCACAAAGCTAATCGTCTTATTTTCCTTCATAACCGTAATCTTCTCTCCTAAGCCGCAGGAAATACATGTCCTTTCTGGCTCCATCCGTGCACTCCACCGAAGGAAGCACACCGGCAATCTGAAACCCGGCTCTCTCGTATCCCTTCAGCGATGCCGGATTGTCTTCAAAAATGCGGCACACAATGTCCGAAAGTCCCAGCACCCGGAAACCATAGTCGCAGGCGAGCCGGATCATTCTTGCGCTGTAGCCCTTTCCAATCGCCGAATCCTCTCCGATCCAGTCGCCGCACTCCGCATACTGCGGATGAATGTCATCCAACACCGCACAGCCGATCGGAAGGTCGAAGCGCCTTCCATCTTCTCCGCTTCTCTCCTCGCAGAAAATAAACTGCGCCACCTGTCCGCTCTCCACCTTTTCGTGAAAATAGCGTTCCTGTCCTTCCAGCGTGAACGGTTCCCGATAAATATAACGGCTTCGCACTCTCGGATTGTTCCGCCAGTCCACAATGAGCTGCGAATCCTCAAGTGTAAGTGCCCGCATCTTCAGCTTTCCGTCCGATGCTATGTATTGTCCGTCCATTTTCTTCTCCTGAGCTTCTTCTGAAATTAATGTCTGAATTCCTGTCCATTCTCCGCTTCCGGCTTCACGGAATAGATGATCCATTCATTCCCGATACGGTCTTCCTCTTTCAGCTCTGCCTGCATGCCTTTTTCGGAATAATAGGCCAAAAGCCAGCCCGGATCCGCGTCAGCCTCTGCCGCCACGAAGACATTGGCGTTCCCAAGAAGGATTTCGTCCAGTCCCTGTCCTTCGGAAGAGTCACTCTGTGTAAAAAGGCCCAGGTTCCGGAGCTTTTCCGCTTCCAGAGGGCTCCTGGCTGCCCATCCGCCCATCAGAGTGTAGTTGGACGGCTCATCACCGACTTCAAAAAGACGGTCTGAGAAATCCACCGTGGAATAAACATCCGTAAAGTATACATTCTCCGGATGCTCCCTGCAGTAGGAAAGAAATGCCTCATACGGCGCATTTTTCGAAAGACGTGCCTCCTGCTCGCCGGCAACACTGCGAACCTGCAAAGCGGCAGCCGCAAGAAAGAGCACCGTAAGCATTGCATAAACTCCTACCGCTTCTTTTCTCCGGTCCCGGACCTCCTCGCCGATGAGCCAGAGAAGGATCACCGCCTCTGCAAGGAAAATGCTGTGCGTCAATCGCACCACCGGCCGATGATGATAATAAAGATATAAAAAAAGAGCACTTCGGAGCACGTACAGCGCCAGAACTCCAAAAAGTCTGACCGCGCTTTCCCTGCACCTATCCTTCTCTTCCTTTCTCTTTTTCCGGAAGGAACCGCTTCTTGCGCAGAAATACTTCAGGATCTCCGCACCGGAAAGAAGAACCGCCGACGCATACAGCACCAGACTGATCATCCGGTAAGGCTCCTCTGCTCTGGTGGTCTGCGAAGCCCTGTAATCCCAGAGGGCCTCCTTCCATCTTGTCCCGGTGCTCTTTTCCCCTGCTGCCTTTTCCTTCGCATAGGCCGCAATTGCTTCAAGCTTCTCTGCGTCAATGTCCGCATCCAGACCGAAATTGTAATTTCGGATCAGCTCTGCCTCAGAAGCGCCAAGGCCGATGCTCTGATAGAATGCCTCGTTTCCTTCATAATCCGGAATTCTCTGAAAATCATAGAGCTGCGTCCTCGCATCGAAGAAACGATAGAACGCCTTCCACTCGTCCGCCCGGTATCCAATCCGGTTTCCGGCTTCGCCTGCAAAAAGAGAAAGAAGAACCATGGCAAGGACCACCGCCATCAGGCGAAGCTTCTTCCCTTTTTCCATCTTCAGCTGCGCCACGCGGATCAGAAAGGCAAGGGCCGCAAACGGTCCCACAAACAGCATCATCTCCGAACGAAGAAGATAACCAAGCGCAATCAGAAGAACCGGCGGCAGGAGCTCCTTCCGCCACGCCCTTCTCGTTTCTCCCGGCTGCAGCGTAAGCAGCCAGAAGGAGGCCGCTGCCCCGATCATCCCTACTGTCACGGAATACTGAAGAAATACCATATGATACAAAAGCAGCCCTGCAGCAGCCAGAACGGCAAGTGCGGCTGTTCTGACTTCCTTCCGGCAGGCCATAATCCGTCCGAGAACAAGGGCAAGACACCCGAACTGACAGAGCAAAAGAAACAGTCCGTACCAGTCCACCGACCTGTTTGCCCGGTAGAGACCGCCCAGAACAGCGGTCAGCGGGAAATAGCTCTGGATGTTCCGAAGCTCCGGCTCTCCGGTATAGCTTCCCGCCAGGATCTGTGCCATCAGCGCATCGTCGTTCAGGTCGTAGTAATACGGAAAGATTCTTCCGAGAAGAAGCGCCGCTCCAAGAGCAAACACACTGAGAAGCAGCAGTCTTGCCGCCCTGCTTTGCCCGGTGCTCTCTTTATTCCATTGTCTCTTTTCGTTCCATTGTTCCGTCACAGCTTTTCTTTCGCAGCTCTTCTTTCACAGCTTTTCTTCCGCGACTTTTCTTATCAGGTATCTCAATGCGTACGGTAGAATTCCTCAATCACCGAGACCACGTCGTTTACATTTTCTTCTGTCAGGGAATAATACATTGGAAGGCGGAGAAGTCTCTCGCTTTCCTTTGTCGTATAACGATCCTCCCCGTGGAAACGTCCGAATTTCCTGCCCGCGGGGCTCGAATGCAGCGGAATGTAATGGAATACCGCCAGGATTCCCTGCTCCCTTAGTGCCTGGATCAGAGCCTGTCTTTCCTCCAGATCTCTGGTCTTGATATAGAACATATGGGCATTGTGAACGCAGTCCTTCGGGATCACCGGAAGTTCTATTCTTCCCTCTGCGGCAAGCGGCGAAAGGAGTCGATAATACTGCTCCCATCTTGCAAGCCTTGCGTTATTGATCGCATCCGCCTGGTCCAGCTGTGCCATGAGGTAAGCAGCATTGAGCTCCGAAGGAAGGAAGGAGCTTCCATAATCCACCCAGGTGTACTTGTCGATTTGTCCGCGGAAGAACTGGCTGCGGTTGGTTCCCTTCTCACGAAGGATCTCAGCCTCACTGATCTTCTCCGGGTCGCGGATCAGAATCGCACCGCCCTCTCCCATGGAATAGTTCTTGGTTTCATGAAACGAATAGCAGCCAAAATCGCCGAGGGTTCCAAGCGCTCTTCCCTTGTAGGAGCTCATAACGCCCTGTGCCGCATCCTCCACCACGGTCAGATGATGTCTTCCGGCGATCTCCAGAATCGTGTCCATCTCACAGGAAACTCCCGCATAATGAACCGCAGCAATCGCTCTTGTTTTATCGGTAATGGCATCCTCCAGAAGCGTCTCATCCAGATTCATCGTATCCGGACGGATGTCAACAAAGACCGGTACCGCGCCCTTCAGGACGAATGCATCCGCAGTGGAACAGAAGGTGTAGCTCGGCATGATGACCTCCTCCCCTGGCTGAATGTGAGAAAGATGTGCCGCCATCTCAAGCGCAGAGGTGCCGCTCGTCGTCATCAGGCATCCGGCGGTTCCGGTTTTTTCTTCCACCCAGGCCTTACACTGCTTCGTAAACGGCCCGTCTCCGCAGATCTTATGATTGACCTCACAGGCCTTTTGCAGATATTCCATCTCATGTCCGACATACGGCGGAATATTAAAAGGAATTCGAATTTCCATATTGTCCTTTCCTGTCGCAGCCTATGCTTGCGGCATCTCTTCGATTTTCTGTGCAGACGCAGGCATCAGCCCGCTGTCGGTATTCGTTTTACGATGTAATGCTCATTCTGATATCCGGTCTCATAGCCGCATTCCTCCAGATAATTCCGAAGAACCACAGCCTTGCGCTCTTCCTGCCTGCCCCCCTTCAGGGCCGCAAGCTCCTCGTCGCGATAAGCATGATCCTCGTCCGTGTGAAGGATCACCACCGGAAGCCGGTCTCCATGTCCGGCGAGCGCCACGCCGCCAAGCTCCTGCATCTCCCTGCAAAATGCATCCTCCGGAAAGCTTGCAAGATCCGGCCAGGTGGTCGAAAGCCCCGGTTCCATTCCAAACAGATAGGAGAGTCCGGGAGCATCTCCGTATGTTACAAGCGGCAGCCCGGTCAGCCCCTCCTGCACGAGATATGCATAAACGCCGTTCAGATCCTCTGCGTTCTGCGGTGTAGTCGAAACCCCCTGTGTTCTGGGAAGATTTGCCGCAGCGGTTCTTGCCGTTCCGTCCGTCCCATCCCGGAAGGAGTAAAACAGATGAAATAACGTTCCCTGTACCAGTACCACCGCGATCAGTGCAACTGCCATGCATCGCCAGGGAAAATGACGTTCCTTTCTTCGAAACTCCTGCCAGATCCTGCGGAACATCCAGATTGCAAACGGTGCAATCTGGAATAGATTCAGGAGAATCGGAAACGTGTAGTTGTTGGAGCCAAACGGAAGGATCAGGATCAGAAGCAGCGAAAGTGCGGCAAGAAACCGTTCATCCGTTGTCGCGCGGAACCCGCCGGCAAGTCCGATCAGATCCAGCACCATTGCCAGGATCACAAACATCATGACAAAGGTAAACATACACCAGTAATCCCTGTAATTTACAGTAAATGCGCCGCGCCCCCAGTAAAAGCGAAGCAGCACCGGAATTCCTGCCATGTAGAGAAGGCGCTTCCTCCACTTCTTCTCCCGGAGAACCGGCATTGCGAAGAAGAACATTCCCGCGATCACGCAGGCCGCCATGATCAGCATCCACATCAGGGCGGACCGGTATGCAGCCAGTGTTGTCAGCAGCATATCCGAAAATGTGTAATCGCCTCCGATTCCGAACAGCTCACCGATCGCTGAAAGGTACGTCGAAAAGCCGTATTCCAACGAGATCCAGGCAACCATTCCGCCGACACCCGCCGCGTAGCCAAGGACACAGGCTCCGGTGTCCCGAAGGACATTCCTTCTGCTCCTTGAGGACCACATGCCCTCCAGCCAGACAGCGAGAATCAGAACCGCCTGCAGCGCATTGGAGAATCGGACAAACACGTTAATTCCAAGAAACACGCCGGCAGCCACATACCAGATACGCTTTCTCGGAACTCCGTTGACCGCCCGGAACAGACAAAGGCAGGCAAACGTCAGAAACACATAGGAAAGTACGTTGTAGAGAATTACGGTCGGGCACCAGAAGACCGACTCTGCCAGAAGCTCTCCCAGAAAGACCATCCAGCCGGGGATCATTCTCTGGAGCGCATAGTAGGAGGCAAGTGCCGCAGCAGAGACAAAAAGCGCCGTCTTGATGTTCATCGCAAGAAGATCCGCACCTCCCGGAAGCAGGGTCAGAAAAGCACCTGCTTTGTTGGCAAGGAAGGTAGCGAAGAACCACATGCCTTCCTTCAGCGTCAGGTAGTTCCCGAGGCTGTACCCCGCATCCGTCACGTCAATTCCGCTGAAGGTTCCCCACAGCGGCCACAGGACAAGAAGCACCGGAAACAGGTATCGCTCCATGGGAGCCTGGTACCGCCCTGCCTTTTTCAGAAAAGTCCGGATGAAGGTATCTTTTTTCATCTCCTGCATAGCTTCTCCACTCCATCAAACATGATCCGCCGCAGTGCATCCACCGCACTGCAGACTGCAAATACAAACGCCGCACATCCGATCACCCACAGGAAAAAGACCGGTGCCGGTGTGGTCTTGACCGACACTCCTGTCAGTTTCGCAAGAAGCTGCGGCCAGCCGGGAAGAAGATCGGCGTGGCACTGAATCAGATACACGCCAAAGGTAAGCGGCGAAAGACTGCGGATGAAGGCTGCTGCCCTTCCCTCCGGAACGCGAAGCTCCCGAAACCCAAGGAACAGGCCGATGGATGCCGTCACCGCAAACAGATAATTGTAATGGAAGGGGGAATCGACCAGATAAGAGAAGCTTCCGGTTCGCGCGTGCAGAAAGGCGGCGCCGATCTGAACCGCAGCGATCACACCGCAGCTTGCTCCGTACAGAAGAAAGGCTCTTCGTTTGCCGGAAAGCGCCTTCGGCGCACCGTATTTGCGAAGATAGGATGCAATCAGAAACAGAAGCAGGAAAAAACAAAGATCATACCCCTGATGATCCTGCGTCAGCTGAAACGGCAGCACGGTTTTCAGAATACTTTCATAAATCAGAAGGCCGGCAATAATATTGCGAAGTGTCTTCTTCGAAACCTGATCGACTGCAGCCGCAAGAAGCGGGGCAAACAGCTCCATCACAACAAACGCCGTGACAAACCAGTAATGTCCCATCATAACCGGAAGCACATAGCGGGCAAGCTCCCAGATGCTCTCTCCGGATGAAATCTGCCCCGCAGGCCGCAGCAGCAGATGAATTCCAAGCGAATAAAACCAGACCTCCGCAAGAAGACGCAGAAGTTTCGCAGGGCGCAGCTCAATGCCGGTATCGTAATACCCGCTGATCATCACATAGGTTGCAACAACAGGCACGCAAAGGCTCTCCAGAACGGAGCCTGCAATGCGGAGCCCTGTGATCTCATTGGTCCCCAGCAAAAAGGCATCGTTCCAGTACAGGATGTGCAGGATAGTAATGCCCATCATTGCAATGATCCGGAGCAGCTCCATATTCGCCTGTCTGACTGTTTTCTTCCCCATAGTTTCTGTTCCCGGCAGAAAAGTTTTATCTTTCCCGAACCACGCCCTTTCCCTCTACGCGGTAAACCATATCGCACTTCTCAATGGTTTCGAGACGGTGGGCAATGATAATCAGTGTCTTCCGGCCGTGAAGCCGGTTGACGCTCTCCATAATGGCGGCCTCGGTCTCATTGTCAAGTGCAGAGGTTGCTTCGTCCAGAACCAGCACCTCCGGATCCTCGAAAAGCGCGCGGGCGATGCCGATTCTCTGCTTCTGTCCGCCGGAAAAGCGGATGCCGTTCTGTCCGATTCTGGTATCCAGCCCTTCCGGAAGAGAGCGCACATGCTCGTCCAGCTGCGCCTCCTTCAGTGCTCTCCAGACCTTCTCATCATCAATATCCTTATCCGGGACACCGAAGGCCACATTCTTCCGGATGGTTGTATCCAGCATATAAATTGACTGCGGAATGTATCCGATGTTGCGAAGCCAGCCCCGGTAATTCGTCTGAACATCCACACCGTCCGCAAGGATCTGTCCTGACTCCGGTCGGAGAAGTCCCAGCATGATGTTGATCAGAGTTGTTTTGCCGCCTCCGGAGGAGCCGACAATCCCGACCGACTTGCCGACCGGGAAGGTGACACTGGCGTGATCGAAGATTTTCACGTCAGAATCCGGGTAATGGTACACGATATCCTTCAGCTGAATTTCCGAAAGAACCGGAAGCTTTTCTGCCGAATCCCCCGGATCATAGTCCTCCACCCGATAGGAAATGTTCTTGTCGTGGATTTCCTCCTGCAGATTCTCACTCACATTGTCGAGGAAGGGCTGGAAGTAGGAAATGTTCGTCATGTACGTATTCATGCGGTTTGCGGAAGGAAGGAGCCTTGCCGCTGCTACCGCAAATGCGCCCAGCTGCGGAACCAGTGCCGTCAGATCTCCCGAGCCTCCCATCACCTGAATCAGCAGATACAGGACAATGCCCGTCATAAAGATCCACTCAATCAGAAGTCTTGGTGTGGAACTGTACAGGCTGTACTTCTGCACAGCATTGACGTAGCCGTTTCCGCATTTGGAGTATTCCGTGATGAAATAATTCTCGCGGTTCGCAATCTTGATTTCCTTCACCGCATCCACGGACTCTGCAATCCACTGATACAGCCCGGAATAATAATCCTGATTCTCCTTGCCGGCCTTGATCATCACCGGCTTTAAGAACTTCTTGATGACCAGGAGAACCACAACCAGGAGCGCTGCAATCGCAAGCGTCATCCAGGGATCCATCACAACCAGTACCCCGATCAAAATGACAAAGACAATCACCTCGGACGTCATCTGCAGAATGTTGAGAATCAGTGCATACACATTGTTGATGTCGGACGTGATGTTGCGCTGAATGATGGCGGTATTGGCATTCAGATAATATTCATACGGCCGCTTCATGAAATTGATCATCATGCGGTTGCTCGTCTCAAACTGATTCCGGTAAATAAACCGGAGCAATATCTTCTGCTCCAGAAACAGGTAAATATTCTTCAGAGCAAAAACAACCACGATGGCAATCATCATCATTACGGCAAACTGCTTCATGCTCTCAGCCCCGCAGAGCCGGTACAGATCTCCCATGTGGTACTGATTTTCCAGAATTGACTCCGGATCGATGATCGCCTGCATGATCGGAAGGACAAGCGTAATGCCGAGAGCCTCCAGAACTGCGCCGATCAGCATGACAAAGACCAGAAAGACCATGGTTGCCTTCTGCTTATGGTCCAGCAGCTGATTGATTTTTTTGAATGATTTCAGCATATTGCTCCTTCACTTAAGCTTCTGTTCACTGTGACTTCCTGCATCGCGGTGGAGCGAGGGTTCCTCATAGCGGTCCATAAACTCATCGCCCAGATAGAGCTTTTTCCCGGCACAATGAATGGAGGACGGAACGGTATAGACCGTCACCACTCTCTCAAACTCCATCTCCATCTGCGCGCAGACAAAATTCAGAATTTCCATGGGAAATGCTCCGTCAAGCACAATATGCTCCGGGAAAATTTCCCGGTAATTCAGGACATCCCTCGGATGAGGCTTGATGACCACCACGCCGTCTCCCGCATATTCCCGGATCATATCGGAAAACAGCTTTCTCCTCATCTGCAGGTCCCTGCACAGGGGCTCTGTAAGAATCAGCGACACAGGTCTGTGATCCTCGCCTGCCTTTCTTAAGGCATCCTCCAGCTCCTGCCGGTTCTCGATAAAAAAGCGGATCAGGATGTCTCTGCCTTCCCCGTCCAGACCTTCTACAAGCTTCTCACGAGGAACCTCAATCATCTTGGAAATGGGATGATCCAACGCTTCAATGCTGTTGACCTCCATATCCATGCAGTATTTTCCATAGCCGTTCTGGATAAAAATAAAGCCAAGCGCCGCCATCGCCGCCTTCAGGCGGAAGTGTCCGCGGTTGTCATAATGCGCCGTGTCATAATACCGGATGCAGTCCAGTCCGTCCTCCACCGCATGGTAGTAGATCTTCTTCCAGCTCAGATAATAACCGATGGGATCCGAGTCGCAGAACACATAAATATCGCCGTATTCCCGGAAATTCACCGGAACATAGGGCTCCTCCAGCTCTCCCAGACGTTTGCAGAAGCGCATGCGGTTGCGGAGATTTCCCGGAAGAGACCCGGTATCCTTCTTCAGCTCCGTCAGCTCCTCAAAAAAGGTAAACGGCTTCTCATCAAACCAGTACACTGCTTCAAACAAGCCGCTCTTCTCTGCCCGTTCCTTCAGATTTCCGAAATCATTGGACATCCGGGAGAGCACCAGCGAAGCCTTCCCCCGCTTCCCCTTTTCCAGATTCAGCTCCTTCAGGCAGGCCACGTATACATGATAGAAGGTATGACAGACATAAATTCGTTCCTTCTGCATTTCGCCGGTTTCCTTTCCCCTTCCTTTAGCAGGAAGATGCTAAACAGATATATTTTACCACACCAGGCTGCTCCCCGCTTATATAAGGTCCTCCGGACCAAAGCTCTCCGGCAGGAGCTCCTTGAGGGTACGGATCCGGTAGTCCGTCTCTGTTCTTGCCATAATCACCGGAAACGCCGAGGGTCTTACAAATTCGCGAAGTGCCTGCCGGCAGATCCCGCAGGGACTCGGATACTGCGCAGCTTCATCCGCTTCCCTTTTCTCCGGGCCTGCCACGAGTACAAGGCACCGGAAATCTCTCTTTCCCTGTGCTACGGCAGCAAACAGCGCCGTTCGCTCCGCGCAGATGGTTGCACCATAGCTTGCATTCTCGATGTTGCAGCCCTTCACCGCCGTGCCGTCTCCGCACAGAAGAACCGCTCCCACAAGATAATGAGAGTACGGCGCATATGCATTTGCCTGCGCTTCCTTTGCCAGACGGATCAGCTCCGGAATCCGTTCTCTCCACGCTTCGTTTCTGTTTCCTGTTTCTTCTCCCAGATGACTCATCGCTCTCTCCTGCCGCAGTCTGCCTGCAAAGCTCTGCAGATAATACGGATGGGGGACGTAAGGCAAACCGTTTTTTCTGTCCGCCTCACATCCCCCACTTCCTGTTCTTATCGTTCTGAAACAATTAAATTCGAAGTTCTCCGGATCACTGTTCCTTTTCGGAAGCTTCGCTCTCCGAATTCTCCTGTCCGGCACGCATGGCCGCTTCCGCCACCTTGATCATGATAGCGCATTCAATTCTCTTCCGGAAAATCTTACATCCGTACTCATAGGTTCCGTGGATGTCGCCGGTCGCATGAAGAGCATTCGCCGCGCAGCCGCCGGAGCAGTACAGTCTTGCCCAGCAGTTGTCGCAGTCATGTCTTGCATAGACATTGCACAGCTTGAACTCATCGCGAAGCTCTGTGTTCGTCACGCCGTCCCAGATGTTGCCGAGCTTGAAGGCGGGATCACTGACAAACTGATGACAGGGGTAAAGATCTCCCCATGCCGTCACCGCCATGTATTCCGTTCCGGAGCCGCAGCCCGAAATTCTCTTGTAGATGCAGGGGCCGTGCTCCAGATTGATCATGTAATGATAGAAGGTGATCGGCTTCCCTTCCTTTTCTCTGCGGATCATATCCTTCGCCAGGAGCTCGTACTGCTCGTACAGGATCGGCAGATCCTCTTCGGTCAGCGCGCTCGGGCTCGTCGGCTCACAGACCACCGGCTCCATGGAAAGCTCCGTAAAGCCAAGATCGTCCGCCATATGGAAGAGATCCTTCGTAAAGTCCGGATTAAAATGCGTGAAGGTCCCGCGCATGTAATAATTGCGGTCGCCTCTCTTCTTTACGAATTCCTGAAACTTCGGCACGATGGTGTCATAGCTGCCCCTTCCGAGCTTGTCCACACGGAAGCGGTCATTGACCTCCTTGCGTCCATCCAGAGACAGGACGACATTGTAGCATTCCTTATTCGCCCACTCGATGACCTCATCGTCCACATCCACGCCGTTTGTGGTCAGCGTAAAGCGGAAGTTCTTGTTCTTCTCCTTCTCGATGCTGCGGGCATAGGCAACCAGCTGCTTACAGACCTCAAAGTTCATAAGCGGCTCACCGCCGAAGAAATCCACCTCAAGATTCCGGCGGAATCCGGAATTCTCGACAAGGAAATCCAGTGCACGCTTTCCCGTCTCAAAGCTCATCAGCCCCTGCTGCCCCTGGAAGGTTCCCTGGGAAGCAAAGCAGTACGAGCAGTTCAGATTGCAGGTGTGCGTCACCAGAAGACACAGCGCCTTGATTACATTCGAACGGTTTTTCAGATCAAAGGCCTTGTCCTCAAAGACATCCTTTGTGAAAAGCTTTCCGTCCTGAATCAGCTCATCGATATCCGAAAAGGTATCTGCCACGTCCTCCATTGTAAGGCCGCGGTCCCTGTAGGTCTCCATCAGCTCTCTGCCGATGGTCTCCCGGTCCTTTCCTGCATCAAGGCCTGCAATCGCATCATAGGCCACCTCATCCGTCACATGAACCGCACCGGAATAGGTATCCAGAATAATGTTGTATCCGTTCAGTTTATACTGATGAATCATTTCGTTCCTCTTACGTCAACAAAGGGCCGGAACATCCGAAGATGCTCCGGCCCTATCACTGCTTTCTTTATCGGATCAGTTGTTCTTGTTCTCGCAGTCCTGATTTGCGATGCCGCAGCTGGTCTTGCATGCGCTCTGGCAGGAAGTCTGGCACTCGCCGCAGCCGCCGTTCTCAGCGCTCTTAACCATATCACGTGTATTCAGAGTCATAATGTGCTTCATTGTAATATCCTCCATGTTGTATGAATGTTCCCGCCCCGAACATCTGACGCGCAGATCTTACGGATGACCGGAACCGGCTTCTCTTTGATATGCAGTCTGTTCGCTGCACAGTTAAGCACTATAATACATAGACTTCTCCGGTATTGTCAAGAATCTGTCCCGGTGCAGAGCGCCGGATATGCCCCTCTTCCCTCTGCAGATTCCGGATTGTCCGGATGTCTTCGGCCGAAATGCGCTCGCCCGGAATCAGAAGCGGTATTCCCGGCGGATATGCCATCACATATTCCGCAGAGATCTCTCCCTCTGCCTGCTCCAGTAAAATCTTTCTGGCTTTTCCGTGCAAAGCCCTCTGTGCAGCCTCCTCAAGAGGAACCGCCTGCCGCTCCTCCGACAGAACAGGCATTCCTTCCTCTCTGCATTTCTCAGTTTCCGCAGCCTGGGATTTCTGCTCTCCCAGCCAGGCATTCAGATGCTCCAGCGCATGGAAAAGACGGTCAAACCCTTCTTCGGAATCCCCGCAGCTTGTCATCAGAAGGACGTTCCTTCCGCAGCTCATCTCCGGCTCCAGCAGCTCTTCCCTTCGAAGAAACTCCTCCAGCTCCCTCCCGCTTCTCCGGAAGGAGGCATCCCGAATCAGAAGCTTCCCGAAATCCAGGGAAAAGACCGCTTGCCTGTCAGCCTCTGCATCCTCCGGTCCAAGAATGCGCAGATTCTTCCACTCTCCAGCCTTCGCCCGGATTCCGTCGATTCTCTTCTCCCATTTGCCAAACAGCTCCGGTCCTTCCTTCGCAAGAAGTCCCGTACAGCCATCGAGCGATGCCAGAAGCGGATAGGACGGCGAGCTGGTCTCAAAAACAGACAGTCCCTGCTCCACCGCCTCCTCCGAAATCCGGTCCGAGCCAAGGTGCAGCCAGGCAGTCTGCGTAAGGGAGGGAAGCGTTTTGTGTGCGCTCTGTACGGCAAGGTCTGCGCCGAGCTGTACGGCGCTGTCCGGAAAATATCCTCCGGCCGCGCTTCCGTGAAACAATCCAAAGTGCGCTCCATGCGCCTCATCGACAAGAAGGAGCTTCCCCTCTCTGTGGACAAGCTCCGCAATGCTCTCAATGTCAGAGCCAATCCCTTCATAAGTAGGGCTCGTAAGGAAAACCGCCCTTGACTGCGGATACTGCCGGAGCATGTTCTCCACGGACTCCGGCCGAATGCTTCCCATAATTCCAAAACCGGGAACCGTCTCCGGCATCAGCCAGTGTACGGTAAGTCCCAGGAGCTCTGCCCCATGAAAAACGGACTTATGACAATTCCTTGCAAGAATGACTTCACTCCCCCTCGGAATTGCCGCATACATCATGGCCAGATTCCCACAGGTGCTTCCGCAGGTCAGGTACCACGTTCTCCTGCTTCCATAAAGCTTCCCCGTGCGCTCCATGGCCTCCCTCAGAATCCCGTCCGCATGGTGGAGATCATCCGTCCCTTCCACCTCCGTGACATCGAAGTCATACGGAAGTCCGGGTCCCGGAGAAAGGTTCCTCTTATGCCCCGGCATATGCATCGGATAAGGTCCATCCGCGCAGTAGCTCTTCAGCTGATCCTGAAGAATATGATATGACTGCTCCATTTGCTTCCTTTCAGAAAATTCCTGTCAGACCGCTCACGGAAGGGTCACTTCGCAAGCTCCGACGTGCAGTGCGGGCATCTGGTCGCTTCTGCCGCGATCTCGCTCCTGCAGTACGGGCAGATTTTTGTTGCCGGCTTTGCGGGCTCTTCCTTTTTCTTCCCGCCCAGACTGTCCATCTTCATCTGGAAATTGTTGAACGCCTTCACGATGCAGAACAGGATCAGCGCCATAATCAGGAAATTGATGACGGACGACAGGAAATTGCCATAATTCAGTGCGACCGTGGCATCCTCCGTTGCTCCCTGCTTCAGAACCACCTTCATCGCATCCAGATTGTGTGAGCCGAACAGGCCGAGCAGCGGGCTGATGATATCCGCAACCAGGGAGTCTACGATCGACTTGAAGGCTGCACCGATGATGACACCGACTGCCATATCCAGTACATTTCCCTTGCTGATGAACGCCTTGAACTCTTCAAAAAACTTCTTCATACGGTTCCTTTCCTGCCGTCCCTTCATGCCGGCAATATCAATTGCTTAAACACATCTCCGCGCTCCTCAAAATTCTTAAAATACCCATAAGAGGCTGCCGCGTTGGACATAATAACCGCCTTTCCCTTCGGCGTAATCCTTCTTGCGAGCGCAACCTGCCCGGCAAGATCCTCCGCCTCATGCACATTGGCACAGTCCTTTACGGATTCCAGAATCCGCTTTCCGGACGCATAGGCCAGAACAAACTGGATATCCGGGCGTTTCCGGATAAAATCAATCAGAATGTCGTAATCGATGCCGCGGTCCATGCCTCCCGCAAGAAGCGTCCCGGCGTTCGACACGCTGTTCACCGCGCGGATCGCTGCCTCCGGAATGGTCGAAATGGAGTCATCATAATAATCCACCCCGTCCACACAGCCGCAGTATTCCAGCCGGTGCGGAAGACCTCCGAACTCTGACAGTGCCTTGCGCACCTCCTGCTCCCCGCAGCCGAAAACGCTCCGTGCAATTTCCATCACAAACTGCGCATTCAGCTGGTTGTGTGCACCCGGAATCCGAAGCTCATAATGCACATTCTCCGGAAGTGAAACGGTCCTCACTCCGGCCTTTGTATGCAGCTTCGGAACCTGCGTCCCGACAAAAAGGAGATCCTCCTTTGTCTGATGCTTCGTGATGCCGCTTTTTGCATCAAAGTAATGCTCCATCGTATGATACCGGTCCAGATGATCCTCAAACAGATCCAGGAAAACCGCCACATGCGGATCCGTGCGAAGCCGCTGGCATTGATGGCAGGACAACTCAAAAACCGCGATGGACTCTTCGTCCATCTCCGGCATATAGTCCAGACACGGTTTCCCGATGTTGCCCATCAGAAAGGTCCTTCGCCCGCTGCAGGCATCCAGAACCTTATACAGCATGGAGCTCGTCGTGGATTTGCCCTTGGTTCCTGTAATGCCCACGGTCTGCTGCCCGTATTCCTCCAGGAACAGTTCCGTCTGCGACGTAAACTTCGGATTGTCAAAGGCCGGCGCATCCTCCTCGAAGCAGATTCCGGGACTTACGAAAACAACATCGTAATTCTCATCCTTCACGCCTTCTCTCGGTCCTTCAAACACATCCACAAGCGCCGGCTGACAGTACTGCTTCAGAAAGCTCTCTGTGGACTTTCCCTCTCTGCCGTATCCCCAGATCAGGATCCGTTTATCCTTCATTTTGGCAATGGTCTTATCCAAGAGCAGCCTCCCTTGCTTCCACCAGCTTCTCCTTCAGAATCTGCTGATATTCCGAAGGGACATGATTGCGGTCCTCCCAGCGGTTTAAGTATTCCGCAAGCGACTCCCGCTCCCCGAGAATTTCCTCCCGGTAACGATCCGTCAGAAGACTGCGGCCGCCCTTTTCCACAAACGCCTTCAGCGCACAGCCAACCTCGCTTCTTGTGCCCACGCACTCAAACGGCTTATTCTCATCGATTCCGACAAGCTCCCGGAAATCCTTCTCCAGTGACGGCTTGTCAAGGAGCTTCTCTCCGAAAATTCCGACCAGCTCCTCTTCCGTCAGGAACGGGGACAGGATGATATAGACGAACAGGCACTTCGGACAATCGCAGCACCAGATTCCCTTCTTGCTTCCCCGGTTGCAGGAAAGAAAAACCCTGTGGTAGTCCCTGCACTGTGCAAACAGGGCAGCAATTTCAATCTCCGCAAGAGGTCTCAGGAAGCTGAAATAATGAATATCGCTTGTCGTAATCTGTCCGATATAATTCTGGAAATCCTGTTCGAATTCGTAGCTCTTCGAATACTGATGATTGACAAAGGAGCCCCGCACCGTTGTCTCATTGGCACTGGTCTCATTGGAAAGCGCAATCATTCTCCGTCCGCTTAAAAACGCCGCAACCGTCGAGGAAAATGCCACAATCGCAGAAAACGGGGTATGTCCGTTCAGATACCCCTTCCGGTTCAGCTCCAGCATATTGGGATCCAGTGTCCGCTTTGCCCTGCAGTCATTCTCCGTGTGGTTGAAGACCTCGATCACTTCATCGATGGCGCTGTCATCATTGATGTGATAGGTCATGATGTCCTGACCGCGCAGCGTCTCCAGCGTCACAACGGAATCCTTGCCGCCTCCTACCGGAACCAGAAAGCCCTTGTACTCCGTCGGATCCTGAAACGGCTTTCTCACGCCCTGCTCCTCCGGAGTAGGGCACTCGATCGTAAGAAGCTCTTCCTCGGAAACCTCGATTCCGTTGCGGTACATGAACTCTCCGAGTCCGTTGTAGTAGAGCTTCCTCCACCACGCTCTCTGCTCCCCGGTAAGCGTTCCGCACTCGATGCGGACCTTCTTCGGGCAGGTGATCTTGTAATAGCTGATCGTCTCGGCAAGTCCCAGCTGAAAGATCAGCTCCTCCAGAATCTTCTTCGCCTCCGTATCAAGCTCCCGGTGTACCGGAAAGGTCCAGGTCGGATGGAACTCCGAAAGGCCCGGCGTTTCAAAATCATATACTATCCGGCACAGCTTCTCCTCCGGATGCTCCCCGCAAAGATCCGCTCCGATGGTGTAATGGTAACCGTGATAGATAAACTCGGAATATTGCTCCCGGTATTCTTCAAATTTTGTCACTGTACATCTCCCGTCGTATGAAAACAGTCCTGATTAAATGAATCAAACAAAATAAAGCTCATACAAAAATAAGCTGCCTCTTTTCATAAAGAGACAACTTATTCTATCGAGTCTGTCCGAAAAATACAAACGCCGACCTGCGGATTCTTCGCCTTCACCGTCCGGCACTTTTGTTATTCCTCTTCCTTGCTGGAAATTGCCCGAAGGAAGGCCTTTGTTCTCTCCTGCCTCGGATTGGCAAAAAACTCGCGGGAAGGCGCTTCCTCCACGACAACACCGCCTTCAATAAACATGGTTCTCGTGGAAATGTTCTTCGCAAAGCCAAGCTCATGGGTAACAACGAGCATGGTCATGCCTTCGTCGGCCAGCCTTCTCATGACACCGAGCACTTCTCCCGTAAGCTCCGGATCCAGAGCGGAGGTCGGTTCATCGAAATAAATGATCTCCGGATCGGTTGCCAGAGCTCTTGCAATCGCCACACGCTGCTGCTGTCCGCCGGAGAGCTGATTCGGATAGTAATCCACCCGCTCCAGCATGCCGACCTTCTCGAGCGCCGCACGTCCGATTTCCTCTGCCTTTGCCTTTTCCATTTTCCTTGCGACAATCAGACCCTCCGTCACATTCTGAAGGGCGGTCTTGTTCAGAAACAGGTTGTAATTCTGGAACACAAAGGCAGTTTTACGCCGGATTTCCGCGATTTCCTTTTTGGTAATCTTCGCAAGGTCATAGGTCTTTCCATCCAGAGAAAGGCTTCCGCTGTCTGCCTTTTCCAGGAAGTTGATGCAGCGAAGGAGCGTTGTTTTCCCGCCGCCCGAGGGGCCAAGGATTGCAATGACCTCTCCTTTGCTGACAGACACATCAATTCCGTTCAGAACCTGTGTCTTCCCGTCAAATGATTTTCGAATTCCCTTTACTTCCAGCATCGACATAACCGCATATCCTCTTCCTTCTCTGTCTTATCTTCTGTTCTGCCGTTCCTGCCATCCGTGCAAAGCCTCACAAAGCCTGCAGCTCAGCGCCTTCCGTAGGATCCGAGCTTCTTCTCGCCGATGCTCTGAAGCTTCGTCAGCACCGTTGAGAACAGAAGATAAATTGCCGCAACCTCCAGATACAGTGCGAGCGGTTCATAGTAAACCGCGTTGATGCGCTGCGTGGTCATGAACATTTCCGTCACCGTAATGTTCGCGGCAAGCGACGTGTCCTTGACCATCGAAATCAGTTCGTTGAACAGCGTCGGAAACGCCGTGCGCAGAGCCTGCGGCAGCTCAATTCTTCGGACAATCTGCCACCAGCTCATGCCGACACAGTAACCGGCTTCCATCTGGCCCGCAGGGACAGCCTCCAGAGCAGCGCGCATGGTCTCCGCTGCATAGGCTCCCTCATTGATGGCAAACACCATCACCGCCGCAGGGAAGGCATCGATCAGGATTCCTACCTTCGGCAGTCCGTAGAACACGACAAACAGCTGCACCAGAAGCGGCGTTCCGCGAATAATCCAGATATAAATCCGCGCAATCTGCTTCAGAACCCGGATGTTTGCAAACTGTACCAGCGCGGTCAGGATGGCAATTACCAGCCCGATTGCAAACGCCAGAACCGTCAGCGGAATCGTATACATCAGTCCCGGAAGAAGAATCTTCGGAAAGGACTGGATCAGGATATTCAAAAGTCGTTCATTCATCGTTTTTCACAACTCCTATTGTTTTTATAGGATTACAGCATTTAGGTGGGATTATAGCATCATCGCTTACAGAATGCATCATAAATCTGCATCTTCTTCAAACACGAAAATATCCTCCACCATCCCGCAAAAATATACGTTTGATTTTCCCTTTACTCCGCTTAGAATGATGATAACAATACGGGATGGATCCCGGATCATTTCATAAAAAACACACAGAAAACGGGAGGGATACAAACATTATGAGCAAATGGACCAGAGCAAATTACCAGCCTAATCTGCCCCTGTACGGCGATCGGCGCGTCACAGCTTCCAGGGAGCACATCTCGCTTTCCAGAAATGCCGCCAGAGAAGGCATGGTTCTACTGAAAAATGACCCTGCTGTTCTTCCGCTTGCCAAGGGAAGCAGCCTTGCACTTTTCGGCAAGGGAACCTTTGACTATGTAAAGGGCGGCGGCGGATCCGGCGATGTCACGGTTCCGTATATGAAGAATCTGTATGACGGCTTCCATGAATATGAAGACCTTGTTTCTGTCTGGGAGAAGGGAGCCTCCTTCTACCGCGACTATGTATCCGCCCAGTATGAGGCAGGCGGAATTCCGGGCATGATTGAGGAGCCGGAGCTTCCGGATGCGCTCGCCGATGAGGCAGCTGCCGTCTGCGATACCGCAGTCATCTCCATCAGCCGTTTTTCCGGCGAGGGCTGGGACCGCAAATCTGAGCTCGGCGCTCCGGGCGAGAATGTCTGCGATGACAAAACTCTGATGAATCTGCAGAATCGCCTTTTTGCCCGCAGCGATTTCTATCTGACGCCCCGTGAAGAGGAGCTGATCCGCAAGGTCACCGACCGTTTCCAGCGCGTGGTTGTTGTCATGAATGTCGGCGGCATGGTTGCCACCGACTGGTTTGCGGAGAATGAGAAAATCCGCAGCGTCCTCATGGCATGGCAGGGCGGCATGGAGGGCGGCGTTGCAGCAGCAGAGCTCCTTCTCGGCCTTGACAATCCTTCCGGAAAGCTCTCCGACACCTTTGCCCGGAGGCTGGAGGATTATCCTTCCACGGCAGGCTTCCATGAATCCGGCAATTATGTAGACTATACCGAGGATATCTACGTCGGCTACCGCTATTTTGAAACGCTTCCCGGAGCTGCCGAAAAGGTGATTTATCCGTTTGGCTTCGGCCTCTCCTATACGTCATTCTCACTGACGAACAAGACGGCTTACGTAATAAAGGGAGCACCCGATCCGGATGCAGAGACGGCTGAGGGTCCGAATCCGGACAGCGGAGATGTGATTCACGCTGAGGTTCTCGTCACAAATACGGGACGCTATGCCGGCCGCGAGGTTGTTCAGCTCTATTTCGGAGCACCGCAGGGACTCCTTGGAAAACCTGCAAAGGCACTGTGCGGATATCAGAAGACCCGTCTTCTTCAGCCGGGCGAGAGCCAGCTCATCTCCATTGAGGCGGCTGCAAAGGAGCTTGCAAGCTATGATGACCTCGGACGCGTCTGCAAATCCGCCTGGATTCTGGAAAAGGGAAGCTATGCGTTCTTCCTCGGAACCGATGTCCGCTCGGCATCGGAGCTGGAATTCCATTACGTCCTCGAAGCAGACCGCATTGTGCGCCGCGTTGTAAGCCGTATGGCTCCCACGCAGCTTTCCATGCGTCTTCGCGCTGACGGAAGCTATGAGAACCTGCCGCTTGGAGAGCCTAACGATCCCCGTGACAGTGTACTGGAGTGGCTTCCCTATGAGCAGATGGACGGTTGCATGCCCGAGGTGCGTTATCAGCCGCACACCTATACCTCCTGGACCGGAAAGACCAACGGTCTTCCGAAGCTGATCGATGTGGCAGAGGGCCGCATGTCCCTGGACGACTTCATCCAAGCGCTGCCCGATGAGTATCTGGCACAGCTGATCGGCGGACAGCCGAACACCGGCGTTGCCAACACCTTCGGCTACGGCAACCTTCCGGAGTACGGAATTCCGAACATCATGACCGCGGACGGCCCTGCCGGACTTCGTATTCTCCCGGAGGTCGGCGTCAAGACAACCGCTTTCCCGTGCTCTACGCTTCTTGCCTGCACCTGGGATCCGGAAATCACCTACGCCGTCGGCCGCGCAGGCGGTGAAGAGGTCATGGAGAACAACATCGGCGTATGGCTGACTCCTGCCGTGAACATTCATCGCAGTCCTTTGTGCGGGCGCAACTTCGAGTACTATTCCGAGGATCCGTTCCTTGCCGGAAAACAGGCTTCCGGAATGGTAGAAGGAATTCAGAGCACGCACGTTGCGGCAACCGTCAAGCATTTTGCCCTCAACAACAAGGAAACCAACCGCAAGGATTCCGATTCCCGTGCTTCCGAGCGTGCCATCCGTGAGATCTATCTGAAGCAGTTCGAAATCATTGTGAAGGAAGCTCATCCGTGGAGCATTATGTCCAGCTATAACCTCATCAACGGACACCGCGCTTCGGAAAACCGCGACATGCTGATCGGCATTCTCCGCGAGGAATGGGGCTATGACGGCATGGTCACCACCGACTGGTGGACTTACGGCGAGCACTATAAGGAATGTGCAGCAGGAAACGACATGAAGATGGGCTGCGGCTTTGCAGACCGCGTGATGGCTGCACTGGAAAAGGGTGCCATCACACGAGCACAGATGGAGCTTGCAGCACGTCATATTCTGACACTGATTCTGCGTGTTGAATAATCGGATTCAAAGAGGAGGCTTCCATGGAAGTAAACCCGGAACTCAGTCAGATCAGGGAACAGGCACAGCTGGCCGCCGCAGAGCTCTGCGACGCCGCACACCTGCATTCCGGAATGTTGTTTGTCGTAGGCTGCTCCTCCAGCGAGGTCCTCGGTGAGAGGATCGGCACTCACACCAGCATGGATGTTGCAGGAGCCCTGTATGACGGAATTGCTGCCGAGCTGAAGAAGCGCGGCGTCTTCCTTGCCGCTCAGTGCTGTGAGCACTTAAACCGGGCGCTTGTTGTCGAGCGGACCGTCATGGAGCGCTATGACTTCGAACAGGTCAATGCCATTCCGCAGCCAAACCACGCAGGCGGAGCCTTTGCCTCCGTTGCCTGGAACAGGCTGGAAGACCCGGTTCTTGTGGAGAGCATTGGTGCCCGTGCCGACGCCGGAATCGACATCGGCGGGACGCTCATCGGCATGCACATTCATCCGGTTGTTGTTCCGGTCCGCATCTCCATGGACCGGATCGGCGAGGCATCCATCATCTGTGCAAGACGCCGGCCCAAATATGTCGGCGGCCAGCGCGCAATCTATGATGAGGCGCTTCTGTAACCGTTCCACGTTTCGCATCGCGGAAGAAGCGTGTGCCGAAGGGCGCACCCGTTTGAGAAAAAGAGACAGGTACCACGCTTTCTGCATGGTACCTGTCTCTTACTTTTTCCAATACTCCGTCCGGTGCTGCTCCGTCTCACCGGCTCTCAACCACAATCCTCTCCCGTCCCTCATTCTTCGCCTTATATAAAGCCGCATCCGCCTCATTATACAGCTGGTTAAAGCTCATTCCCGATCCGGTAAACACAGCTCCCATGGAAACACTGGTGCCTCCGGCTACTGCTTTTACAACCAGATTCACCTTATCAAAAATCTGATGGGCCCGTGCCCGGATGGTTGTCTCCGGCACACTCTTGTCGAAGAACAGCATGGCAGCAAATTCATCCCCGCCCATTCGGCAGGCAAAATCCTCCCCGCGCAGGGAAGCCTGCAGATTCTGTGCAATCAGAATCAGATATTCGTCTCCGTTCTGATGTCCATAGGTGTCGTTGTACTGTTTGAACCGGTCCACATCCATCATAATCATCATAGCCGTGGAGCTGCCCTCCAGAAGCTTCATTTCGGTATCATTCTTGAAGGCCGCATGATTTAACAGTCCGGTCAGCGAATCGGTCCGATACGTACTCTCCCAGCTGCGAAGCCGGAGATCCGCCTTGCTCTTCACCGCATCCGTCAGCATCTTCAGTGCATAGGTTTCCGATACGTCCGAAACGATAATCTCGAAGCACCCCTGCAGGCCGGGATCATGACACACTCTCCCGCAGCAGAACACATAGATCGTTGTGCCATCCTTACGAAGAAGGCGATGTTCATCGAGCACCAGCTCACTTTGAGCCAGGCTTGCCGACACGTGACTCACGTAATCCAGACGATCTTCCTCCGGAATCAGATCCATCTGATTCATGGCTCCATTTTCCGTATCCTCCCCGGAATATCCCGTCAGATGTTCAAAATTCTCATCTGTCTCTACAATCGTCCAGGATTTGTTGAGTATATAGCGGCAAAATAACAGGGAATGCGCTGCCGTATGTGCCTTCTTCGAATCGCCAGGATTCACCTCCGGTGTCGGCATCGCCTTTTCTTCGGCATTCACGGCATCCAGGCTGACGGAATATTTCTCTGAGAGAAACTCGATAAATTCTGCTGTAATGGAGGGATCAAACTGCGTGCCCGCATTTCTCCGCAGCTCTTCCATCGCAGCCTCCACCGGCATTCCCTTCCGGTACGGACGATCATTGGTCATGGCATCATAAGAATCAATCACCGAAATTACACGGGACAAAAGCGGGATGCTCTCCTTGCTCAGCCCGTCCGGATACCCCTTTCCGTCCCATCGTTCATGATGAGACCGGATTTCATTTGCAACCTGCTTCAGCTCCGCATTGCTGTTCGCAATCTCATAGCCCGCTTCCACGTGCGAACGCATAACCTTCCACTCACTGTCCGTGAGCTTTCCGGGCTTGTTCAGAATTTCGATGGGAATGCTGATTTTCCCGATATCATGAAGCAGACACAGCAAAGCCAGCTTACTCTGCTGGGCATCGGATAATCCAATCTTCTTTCCAAGCTCTGCCCCGATAAGCCGCGTACGCTCGATATGGTGCTCCGTGTCGGAATCACATTCCTCCAGGGCCTTAAGCAGGGAGGAAAGCATGTCCGAATGAATGGACTCTCCGTCAACCAGCTTTTTGGTACGCATCGCCATCATTGCCGACTGGATGCTCTTTTCCATGCTCTGATCCTTGTCCGAAGCGACACTGATCCCGTACTGTATGCTTCCGTTAAACGTCTGGCTGACTCTCTCCGCATAACCGGCCATCCTGGTCTCATCACTGCAGCTGCAGATTGCAATCAGATTGGCGTCCTGTCCGCGCACAAAATATGTCTCCGGAGGAAATATCTCTCTCATCAGAACGGACAACTGACGGATTTTCTCATCCCCCGCATTCTGGCCGCGCGTTGCATTGATCACAGACAGACTGTTCACATCGCACACAGCAATTCCGACAGGAAAAAGAAAATGCTCTCCCGCCTCCCGCGTCATCGGCAGGAAATTCTCCCACTTCTGGAAGCCGGTCTGCAGATCGGTCTCAACGGCAATGTCCGAAAAAACAAACATCAGCCCGAGCCTTGTTCCCTTTTCATTTCGCAGCATCTTGACATCGCAGCGAAGGGACTGTCTCTTTTCATTCTCTTCCACACGGCACTGCACCGTGTAGCTGTTCGTTTCTCCAAGCTTCAGCACAGGCAGTTCGTATTGCTTCATAAACTCATCAAGACGCCCGCAGTGCTCCAGCTTCTCTCTGCCCAGCAGAACCTCCGCCCTTTTGTTGTGCAGAATTCTGTTGTTCTCATGATCAAACAAAACAATTCCCTGCCCGATGTTCTCGAAAATGCGGTTCTTCATTTTGTTCAGCATGGCATGCGTCGAATAGTCGAAGCAGTTCCAGTAAATCAGGAAAGACATCAGGCTGTAGCAGCAGATGGAATAATCCAGCAGTGAGAAGACACTGTCGCCCGGAATGAACAGGAACACGGCATTGATCCCGATTACCGCCAGAAGCCCCACGACAATCACGGAATACTGTGAGCGATACTCGTTCGGAGTAGTACAAATCTTTCGGATCAGAAGAAACAGAATACAGACAACCACCGCATAGGAAAACACGAGATGAAGCTGATACAAAAACTTCATCTCGTAGCGATAGCAGGAAATCAACGTATTCCTTCGAATGTAGTCAATTGCGATGTGGCAGAACGGATTTACCGCAAGAACCGCAAAATCAAACAGAGCATAGACCAGACAGATTCTGGTGAGTACCTTTTCCAGTCTGGAAAACGCCCCCTTGGTAAAATAGGTGGTAAAAATGAAGAGGCAGATCAGAACTCCGTCGATGCCCATAAAATAGATGCTGGACATCACGGATACGAAGCCATAGGATTTGCTGAGAATACTGCACAGATAGCTGATGTCGATGACGGTTGCCCATATACAGGCAAAGCCCAGGTATCTTCCGGTTGTCTTATTCTTGCGAAAAGACTTTACACTTAACACGCCGTCCATGACAGCAATGCTGACCATAAGCACAACATAAGCAACGACCCATACTTCCATGATATAAACTACGCCCCCGCCAAAGTATTCTTCAAGAAAAACATTTTCCTGCTGCCGCCGGAAAGAATACCTGGAAGCGTTCGCAGTTTATTCTGTTATATCACAATTTTCAGCATATTGGCGAATCTGTTGTTTCAGGGAACCATACCCTTCCGTCTCATAGCATTTCCCGTTCTTCTCCAGGTTCCCGCCATCAAAGGACACCGTCCAGGTGCTGCCATCCTGAAATTCAAAGGAATAGATTTCTCCGTTGTCCATGGCCCGAAGGTCTGTCTCCTGTCCGATCACAAGACCGCGAAGCGCCTCCATACAGGATGCAAGAACCTCTGAATCCGTAATTTCGTATTCCCGCACAAATTCTCCAAGCTCCCGATAATCCAGCTTTACCGGTGTCCCTAAGCCGCTTATGCTCTCGTAATACGCCCTTGCCATGGTCCCCGGCTCACCGCTTTCGTAAGAAGCAGCCGCAGAACCCGAATCGTCAGGCGCGGTTTTTCCGCATGCCATGCAGAAGATTCCGCACAGCAGACAGGCAGCAGCAAAATAAATGGAGGTTCTCATCATACTGTCTCCCCTTCCTGTGCATCGTCCCACGAACAGCTGATGACTCTTCGAAACTCATAACTGTCCCGGGCTCCCTTTGGTGCCATTCTGCGTTCCTCGTAATCTTCGCCGTAGAGCATGAAGTTCGTCGCGAGCCCATCACGAAGCATCCTTCCCAGGGTCGCATTCTGCGCTGCACACGCATAATAGTATGTTCTTTTCTTTTTCACGCCTTTGAGAAGCCACCCCTGCCGCCGGCCGCTCTTCAGATGTCGTTCGACACGGTGAAAATCAGCGGAAGCGGCCTCACAGCATTGCCTGCAGGGTCTGCCATCCGTTGTGGAGAACTGCACATAATACTCATATTCGGTATCCGTTTCATCCTCATCGGCCGTAAGGGCATCTCTGCTGTCCTCGCAGGTACTGTCCAGCAGAATTTCCGCCACATACATATTTCCGTCCCGGATCATCTCCTGTACCGTCAGCAGATCATTTCCGAACAGCTTTTTCTTCTGCTCCCCCAGATCATCCGCAACGCTTGCCGGCACCATTTTGAACTCGAAATCCTCAAAGTCCGCCATCGGCTCCGCCTCGCGTCCGCAGCGGCTGCACACCCCGTTCACGAGATCCATCCCGCAAAACAGACAATAATCCAGGCCTGCCGTTTCCTGTTTCTTCCTCGAAAAAAATCCCATGGCCGTCTCCTTTGTCAGACAAATGTGTATGTAAGCGTCAATGAATCTGTTATTGATATCGTACTTGGAAACGGCAAACTACTCAAGTGCTTCCTACGGCCATTTTTTCCGAAGCGCGGTGTATGAAATCAGAAAATTGGCAAGCCAGCCTGCCGGAACAGCAAACCACACGAAAGCAATGCCACAGCGCGGTGCGAAAATCAGCGCAACCGACATGCGGATGCCGAGATTCACCATATTTGCAAGAAGGAACGGCTTCATGATCCCCAGGCCGCGGAGAACGCCGTCGGTCGCCATTTTGATTCCCATGAAAATAAAGAAATAACCCAGCCATTTCATGTAATCGCCGGACACCTGATAGGCAAGCGGCGTGCCGTCCTTGCCCAGAAACAGTGCTGCAATCTGCGTGTGCAGCGTTTCGATGATCAGAAATGCAAGCAGCGCAAAGAAGACATCGAGCAGGAGCGCCGCGCGGTAGCCCTTGCGCACCCGTTCGGTTTTCTTTGCCCCGAGATTCTGCGAAACATACGGGGACACCGCATTTCCAATGGACACAAAGATCAGTGAAAAAACATTTTCCACGCGCATTGTCGCAGAGTAACCGGCAAGTGCCTGCGTACCAAAGGGGTTTACGACCGCCTGCACAATCATCATCCCAATCGATACGGTGGACTGCTGAAGGACGGAGGGCACTGCAATGGTAAGCATGGAGCCAAGCGCCTGCCGGTCAAACCAGGCGAACCGTCCCGGATACCGGCGCATCCTTCGAAGGAAAATCAGAAGCGAGAAAACAGCAGATATGCCCTGTGAAATCAGGGTTGCAAGGGCCGCACCATAGACACCCATGCCAAGAACTGCCACCATCCAGAGGTCCATAACAATATTCAATATGGAGGAAAAGATCAGAAGTGCAAGCGGAATCCTCGATTCCCCGATGGAGGTGAACATGCTGGAGAGAATGTTGTACATAAAAAGGAACGGAAAGCCTAGAAAATAGACCCGAAGATACAGCACCGCAATTTCAATGATGTCCGCCGGTGTCTGCAAAAGCTCCATCATCGGCCGGGAAAGCGCAAAGCCAAGTGCGCCGAGTATCACACTGAGAACCAGAAAGCTGATGAGCGAGGTCGACACAATTGTCTTCATCTTATCGTAGCTGCGCGCGCCAAAGGCCCGGCTCACGAGCACGCCTGCACCGACACCTGCCCCAAGCGCCACACAGATGAAGACATTCGTCAGGGCCGCACAGGCGCCGACTGCAGCAAGTGCCGCAGAGCCGACATACTGCCCGACGATGATGGAATCGGCCATGTTATAGACCTGCTGAAAAAAACTGCCGATGATCATCGGCAGTGCAAAAATGGTCAGCGCCTTCAGCGGCGCATCGGTAATTAAATATTCTTCTGACTTCACTGACATGAATCTGATCCTTCCGGTTTTCGTGTATGTATTGCTGCAGCTTGATTTTGCCACGCAGCTATCATACGACTTTTGATTGCCGGAAGTACAGTGCAATGTCAGTCCGCAATTGAAATGTTATACCACTTGATCTCGTTTGCCTCCAGCTATTTTTCCCAGGCCTTCAAAAAGATAGCATGGGTTTCTCCCGGCAGCTACCGCTGGTTGAGCAAATCATCGGATCAGGAGACATAAAAATCCTTCCCGGGAATCTGATAGCGATAGGGACTGTATGCTAATCCTCCGTTCTTTTCAACGGTAACAAATATTTCCTTATCATCATCTTTCAGTGTCACATATACTACGTCCTTGTCCGCAAACTCATCTGTTATGTCTATTTTTTTGTTTTTGTACAGCAAATACATACGGCCACCAATGACATCCGTGGTCATTTCCTCGGCGGCATAGTTATATAATTCTTCTGCCGTCAGCGGACGTTCCTTTCCATCTTCGTCAAATGCAACGCCGCCCCCGCATCCGATCAGCTTCCCGGTATCATCTGTAATTTTATATTGACCAGCGCCTTCATCAATATTAATTGTGCCGTCAGTCAGTTCTCCATCTACCCATATTTGAATCGTGCGTTGAATACCCCCAATATTGTTGGCATATACCGCCGTTCCGCTGAGCATCATCGCCATCACCAAGCCAGCAGCAACCATTGCCTTCTGAAAAGCACAGCGTTTTTTCTTCATTCGTTTATCCTCCAAGTTGACTGTAAAGGCTGCAGTTGTATGGAGCGCCGAAAATGCTCTTTTATAGCTCTCTTTATTCAACATTTGTCCATTCCTCCTGAAGTATATCTTTCAACATCTTTCTGCCTCTGAACAACCGGTTTTTTACGGCCGACTTACTTACATCAAGAATCTTTCCTATCTCCGATACGCTGTAGTCTTCATAGTAATATAGATGGATTACTATGCGATATTGCTTCGGAAGCGTCATAACCGCATCGATCAATTCTCTGTCGTCCGAATCCTGAATCGAAATATCATTCATGTATTCTTCCCACGTGATTCTATTCCTGTTCCAGAATGACAGTACTGTGTTTCTGGTTTTATTAACCGCCGTTCTGATCAGCCATGCTTTAATGTGCTCCTCATTTTCAAAGTCCCGATCTGTTCGTAAATACTGCAGAAACGCCTCCTGTACCGCATCTTCTGCATCTCCCGGCCTTTTACATACGCTCAATGCGGCCCTGAAAAGGTTTTCCTGATATTTTTGAACCAGATACTCTGCCGGTAATCGCATTTTTGTTCCACCTCTTTTTTAGTTGCTGAAGGATCCTTCCTATATAACACAATTCAGACAACTATTTGGTTTCACTTATTTTCAATTTTTTATTTTCCGATCCGGATGTATAGAGATCTCCGTGCCACCATTGTGTCTCCGAAGTTGCTGCAGATATAATATTTCGAATAACAAATCGTCATACTTGAAGGAGGATCAGAATGAATCATTCCGTTTTGATGAAACGAATTGCAACAATGAATTTAATTTTGTATGTTCCTGCTTGTCTTGCGATGGGATTCGTATTTGCTCGCAGCTACGAAGGAATGATATTCAAAGTAATTACACAGCTGATTTTAAGTTGTACCATAACAAGCGGCGCGTATCTGTCATGGAAAATATTCCGCTCTTAGCAAAACAGATTCATACTGCATTCCCTAAAGAAGTTAAAAATATTTCACTTTTCCCATTGTCGTTCGCAGATGCAAGTGATATATTTATAACATCGTAAGTGCGAAATATATAACATCGAGGGAAGAACTATGGATAGGAAAGTAACATTACCGGAGTTGCTTATCGCCCGCATCATATTGTCAATTTGTATCGCGGTCTATTACTGGTGCTGGGCCAGAAATGGATGGGAAAACTATTTCAGCTCCATTCAAACAGCGATTGCAATCTTTGCTTTTCTCTTTTTCTGCTTTTTGGGTGCGCGGGAAAGAAAATATAAGAAAGAGGTCGTGGACGAAATGGCTGCGGCAAATCTGAAACGCTGTGACTCGATCTGCTATAAAATCACGATGGTATTGATCGTCTGCATCGGATTTCTAGCCGCCATTCTTCGGTTTGACATATCCTCGGAAGTAATCGGCTACCTGCTGATGGGTGTGCTGGTACTGACATTCATTATACGAACGATCCTGTTCTGCTATATGGACTCAAGGGGGGCTTGATCGTGCTTATAACCAAAATCAGAGAATATCGGGAACAGGCGGGTTTTAAGCAGAGCGAGCTGGCCGAACTTGTCGGCGCAAGACGAGAAACGATCGTCCATCTGGAAAACGGAAAATATAATCCTTCCCTTAAATTGGCCATGGATATTGCGAAAGTGTTCCATGTAACCGTTGAAGACTTGTTTGAATTTGTCGATGCGGAGAAGTAAAGACAGCCCCCGGCCAGACAGCAAATATACGTCCATGTCAGATTTGGCAGGCATGCCTGCCAAATCTCATCTCGCAGGATTGTCTAATACTGTTCACATTTTGGCTCCTCTCGTTACGTTTGCTGTCTGACGCATCCTTGCCATTCAATTCAGATCCATTTCCCGGCACATTCTTTCAATCCAGATTCTCCTCTGGATCACTTTTCTCCAGTCGTCCGGAATCTCTTCATATCCGTAGTAAAGTCCTGCAATCCCTCCTGCAATCGCTGCCACAGTATCCGTATCGCCACCAAGGTTCGCTGCCAGATTTCCGTTTTCACATAGTCTGATTTATTCTGCTCTCACCTGTAGCGTAATCAATTTCTATCCCAGGCTGCACGTTATACAGAAACACGTGAAAACAAATACCTTCTCCATTATCTTCAACGGAATATGCTTCCAGCTCCACACCTCTGGCCAGCTTCTCCGAACCCTTAAAGTATGGCGATACTCGATACAGGACATGGTCATGGAGTACGCAATCAGATGACTGCGATTGTATAGATACGGTGGTTCAGAATCTACAATTCCAGGGTATTTTTTCTGCACCCAGCCTGTCGGTTTTATATTGCCGATGGCTCCCCGTTGCTCAACCGGCATCATCGTTTTGTCCAACATCACTACAGCGGTACCGCACCGGCCAAGCCTGTCAAGCTCGCTATAATTTTCCCCTGTTATTGTCAGCAGGTCTTCTGCCGAAAAGCATGGTTTGCCGCCGTTCAATTCGATTACACTATCGCCATTGTAGGCTGGTATTTTTTCCGGAAAAGCGTCAGCTATACTCCCAGATCCTATGGCTGTATCTTCCCACGGCCAATACCCTAAGTCATCCTTTCCCCCAAGGGTCCAGATGGCAGCCGTTGCAACTATACAAAGAAAAACCATGAGAAGAATCCACAGTCTCTTCCGTTTGCTCTTCTTCCGATTTAGAGGTTTGCTTTTGCTTTGAGCCCAGAACTTTTTATACTCATTCTGGCTGTTCCAGTATGCTTTATAACTCGTCTTAATTCCTCCAAGCATGAAAGATGCGTTATCTATATCCGCGTTTCGGCTTTTTGTTCAACAAATATCCAATTGTCGATCCTACAAAACCGCCTGCGATATGTGCCATATTGGACACATTGTCCAAAACAGTAATTCCCTCATACACCTGCTGACCAATATATATGACGGCAATGAGAATGAATGTCAGTGGGATCTCTCCATCCTGGAAGCCCGTAAAAGATGACAGCATAATAAAAGCAAATACAACACCACTTGCTCCGCACAGGCCGACGTTCCAAAAGAATATATAATTCACAATTCCCGTCACCAGTGCTGTTAATGCTATGATCTCCATCAGCATTTTAGAGCCATATTTCTCTTCAAGCATCGGCCCAAGCAGAAGTAAATATGCGGCATTTCCCATAAAATGCGACCAGCCGCTGTGTCCGAATACATGTGTAAAAAGCCTGAGATACGTCAGCGGATTTGCCAGTGATGAATGATATGTCATAAAGAGCAGCCTTGTGCTTCTGCCTCCTGTCAACACACCAACCAGCATCGCAACAAGACATATAAAGACAAAGCTCAATATGACCGGCGCATTATATGAGATTTTCAGCCTTTTCTTCATTTTCACATCGCCTCGTAAAAGACAAACAGATGCTGTAAAGCGTTGACAGCATCTCCACTCCATCAGCAGCTTTATCGGCTGCCAGCTTCCAACAAAGCCTGCTTCAGCTCATCCTCAATCTTTGCGAGCATCGTCGTAATCGCGATTGCCCTTTTCTTGCAAGGAAACGAAAATCCACATCTCCGCCAATAAGCTCCGGCTCCTGCAATCCGATGGCTTTTACCTTGCCGATGATTCTCGGAATGCCACCACTCCAATGTTCGATCAGGTTCATATTGAACTGTTTCAGAACACTCCATACCCACAATAACGAAGCAGCATTCTTCATGTCAAAAAACATTATTCTGCTTTCTTCACTACCCATTTTCCGCTTCTGGCAGAACCTTGTCTTTCTACAAATCCATTCTCCTGTAATTCTTTTATTATTGTCTGAATTTGCTTTCTTGTAAGCTCAAATTCTTCCATTAGCTTCCGCTGCGTTATTGCCGGATTCTCTTGCATACGTTGTAAGATACCATTTTTTATTTGGGCTCTGTTTTTCAGTTCCTTTTCAGCTCCTTTTCGGCTCCTTTTCAGCCCCTTTTAGCTCCTTTTCGGCTCCTTTTTGGCTCCCTTTTAGCTCCTTTTCGGCTCCTTTTTGGCTCCCTTTTAGCTCCTTTTCGGCTCCTTTTTGGCTCCCTTTTAGCTCCTTTTCGTTACATTTGCTGTCTGGCTTATCCTCGATAATTAATACAGGTTGTTCCGTCCCCTGCTCATTTCTCTCCTTGCGATAGAGATTTATGCGAAAGCCAATCTCCAAATCACAAAACTCCGGATCTCTCAATCCATACTCCTGCATCGCTTCCATTAGTTTTGGAATTCCACTTCCCCATGCCTCAATCAGG